>SCPN01000068.1_pt1 | contig 187928 bp, 220 predicted proteins | sample 6106831 | NCBI WGS metagenome assembly SCPN01 (sample SAMN10720447, study PRJNA508395) | human gut metagenome | isolation source: Participant 1, 0 month | reverse complement strand
CTGGTGTTGTAGAATCTGACCTGTCGGCAAGCATATACAGGGATGAAAAATTGGAATCTTGCACGAAATACTCATTGGAAAGTAGTTGCCACAGATAAGAACGGAACAAACATGATAGAGTCACCGATAGACAGCCTTTGAAACTGCTAAAATTTATCCGAGAAGTGGACAGGAGTATGGATTACTGATAGCTACGATAAGGATTATCTTCCGTCGCCGATGTTAAGAAAGGTGTTTCAGACAAGAGATGCCAGCATTCAAAAAGCACGTTTGTATGTGAGTGCTGCTGCTTATTGCAAAATGAATATTAATGGAGAACTGGCCTCATCGGCTGTTCTTAACCCCGGATTTACTCATTATGATAAAAGGAACTTATATAGTGTTTGCGATGTCAGTGGTTTGCTGGAAACCCGGAAATAATGTGATATCTGCGGTATTAGGCAACGGATTTTATAATGAAATTTTTCCTTTGGGTGTATGGAGTCTGAAAAGGCAAGATGGCGCAATCGGGCAAGGATGATATGCGAATTGCATATATTATATGCGGATGGTGTCCGGCAAGTAGTCGATCTGGATTCTTCTGGAAAACCCTACAGGCCCCTATTTGCAGAATAATATATGTGGAGGAGATAATTTATGACAAACAGCGGAGATTGTCGGTTGGGAAAAGAAGATTTCGATGATGCGTCATGGAAACAAGCGGTATGTGTGTCTGGACCATCTTCTGTTATGAGTGCCCAGATTATGCCTGCTATAGAAATAGACTGAGAGGTTTTGCCCATATCTATGAAGAACTATGGTGACAGTGTTTACGTATATGACATGGGAATCAATATGGCGGGCTACTGCCAACTTTCAATCAAGGGAGAAAGTGGTACAAAGTGGCGGTATCGTCATGGTGAGCTGTTAAAACCGGATGGTCGTTTGGAAACGGGAAATATAGATATTTATTTTCGAAACGTCCTGATATCGATTTTCAAACAGATCTTTATATTCTGGATGGTAAAGACAATGTACTTGTGCCGGCGTTTAATTATCATGGTTTTCAGTATGTTGAAGTAAAAGCCGACCGTCCTGTGCATCTTACTAAAGAAAGCCTGAAAGGATTATTCTTTCATACGGCAGTAAAACCTGTAGGAAAATTCAGCTGTTCGAATAGTTTGTTGAATGATTTATGGAAGCGACGAACCAGTCATATTTGTGTAACTTGATGAGTATTCCTACAGATTGTCCGCAACGGGAAAAAATGGGGGGACAGCTGATGCGCATGTTAGCATGGATTTGGATTGCTCAACTTTGATGGAATTACGTTTTATGAAAAATGGATAAATGACATAATCGATAAACCAAACTGAAGACGGAAGAATATCAGGAATTATTCCATCATCAGGTTGGGATATGAAGATTGGATTGGTCCTGTATGGATGCAGCATTATTCATTGTACCAATGAATTTATACAGATATTATGGTGATAAAAAGGCATTGAAATGGTTTGGAATACCTGCCAAAAATATTTACATTATTTATCAAGTCGCGAAAATGACGAGGGGACGGTAACTTTTGGTATTGGAGACTGGTGTTTTATGAAGCACAAACTCAAACAGACTTTACTACTACCTGTTACTATTATATGGAAAATGAATATATGGCAAAATTTGCAGACTTAATAGGTAAAGACGGGACGATCTATAATTTGAAGGCAGAAAAGCTGAAAAGTTTGATTAATGCGAAATATTTTAATAAAGATAGTTGCATATATGCAAATGGTACCTCAAGCTGCGCAAAGTATTCCTTTATATTTAGATATTGTCCCCGAAGATATATACGCAAAAGTAGCAGACAAATTGAGCCGAATATTGGCACAAAATAACAATACACTTGATTTTGGCATGTTGGGTAGTAAACCGTACTACGTATGCTTGCTAAATATGGTCATGCAAATCAGGCTTTATGAGTTAGCTATAAACGAGGATATGCCTTCATGGGGATATTGGATGAAACAAGGACTTACCACTTTATCTGAAAAATGGAAGATATTTAATTCATCGAAAGATCAATCCCTCAACCATATATTTATGGGTGACATCAGTGCCGGATGTATAATATACTGGCAGGTATTAATTATGATGAACAGCATCCTGATTCAACACACTTTTTTATCCAACCGCACTTTGTCAACGGTTTGGATTGGGTGGATGCTGAATATAATTCAATAAATGGACTAATAAAATCGTCTTGGAAACGTAATGGCAATGAAATTACTTTAAATGTAATAGTTCCCTGTAAATACGACAGCTACAATTAAGATAGGAAGCATAAGTAAAGAACTAAATGCAGGTAATCATATGTTGACATTTGCTAACAACAAGCTGTTTGATAAGAGTTAAGTTTGAATAAATAATATATTAACAATAAGTAGAATATTTTGAAAGCATAAATTTATATGAATTATAAAAAGAATAAATATCAATATGATTATTTTATATTAAAGTTAATAGTTTGATGACAGATTATAGTCAATTTTGCTATCCACTATTTTTTATAAACTGATAGTAGTAGAAAGAGAAACAGATAAAATGGTATTTATATGCATAATCATGAATAAAAGAGCTGTTATTCGCATATAAATACCGCATTATTTTTGATAAACACATGGTTGATTGTAATGAAACGTACGGTTCGTTTTAAAGAAATACACGGTTGGTTTATAAGAAACGCCACGTACGTTTAAAAGAAAGCTATTTTGACTCATAAAAATAGGATTTTTTGATTTATTAGAAGTGCTTTTATGAACTTACTTTATTAAACAAAATGCATAAATAGATTAAAAAATACATTCACTATGCAATGCATGATATCAAATAATAATGATTGTGCTCTCTAAGGGAAGGATTTCAGGAATTTCTGAATAATACTAATGGCTAATCTATGCGATTCTTTCCGTATCTGACTGCTCGCCTGAATAAATACAATTATAGCATCATTCAAATACCAAAATGATATTTTACCATTTTGATACTTGAAGATTTGTTTCTATTGATATAACGTACAAAAAATCACCTATCAAAAGTATTTAAAATAGTGACGCTATGTCAACAAGATAGCGTTGCTATAAGCTTCATATAATGATGCTATACCGAGCCGATAGCGTCATTATTTTATTATAATGATTGGATAAACTAAATCAGCATATCTCATCATACCTAAATCAGTGAAATGAATACCGTCTATAGTAGCTTCCCCATTTTCTCCCAGTATATTTTTTGAAGAGATAAAAATGATATTCTTTTCATTTTCCTTCTTTAGCCAGTTGAATAGACTGGTGTATCCAAATGTTTACTACGAATGATATGATAGAATGCTTCCATTCGTTCTTTCATCTGTTCTGCAGAAGCATTAGGCACAAAGTCTAAAACAAAAACGCTGGCATCTACTTCGGCTATCACTTTGGCCACTTCCAAGTCTAAAAGTGCGTTTCCGCTAAACCCCAAGTTGATACATTCACGGTTCAATCTTCTCGATATGATATTGGTATATGCCATTTCGGGACGTGAAGCACAATCTCCTTGAAGGATACCAGTTCTATAAAATACAACTGGCTTTTTGCGGATCGAATAATCAATTAAAGGCTGATCGATGGTGGCTAACGAATCTACTCCTATGATTTTATATCAATAGAAACATCGAGAAATAAATAATTAAAAGCTGCTACAAAAAGAAGAATTTTGTTCATTAATAAATATTTATGTTCTCATTTTGTTTGTTCATTTGCTCGTTCTTTCTCTCCTTACCTTCGTCATTTGGGACAGATTCAACTGTCCCAAACCAACGTCAGCATTTACTGAAAGTTTAATTATATCCGGGATTTTGTTTAATTGAACCTCCAGAGCGGTCTATCTCAATCTGCGGAATAGGGAATAATTCATTTATCCCTTTTTTAAAGGCAGCTCCACGTCCTTTGGCATAAGGATAGGTGGAAAAGTATTCATTGTTTCTACATAACAATTCCAACGTTTAAGATCATACAAACGATTGTATTCCATTGCTAATTCAACACGGCGTTCATGCTTGACTGCTGTCAGCAAATCATCATTAACAGTTACAGGTTTCAATTTAATATTAGGAATTATCAATACACGTGAAGTGGCTTCGATATCTCCCGAACGGGAATCATTAGCACGGTCTCGGACCATATTTATGTATTTCACAATTTCATCCTTATCTCCATTAGTCTGTATTAAAGCTTCAGCATATAACAATAATACATCTGCATAACGTATGATATGGAATGTCCAAGCATCATCTCCCCAACCATTACCTCTTCTTGAAACAACAAGAAAAGCTTTACGACTGTGGTATCCTGTATTAGGATATGTTGAGAAATCCAGTGTTTCCGACCCTTTCTCTTTAGGAAATTTATCACCTGGTTCTATAATCGTGTACAATAAACGAGGATCTCCTTCTTCAAATTCGTCGACAAGATTCTGTGTCGGTTGGTCAAAACCGTATGCTCCACAAGACCTTGGATTAGAATATACGGGGGAAAGAACCATAAATGTGATCGTTTGGAACATCACCACGTATATTGGGGAAGATAGATTCACTTAACATGTAGTTGTCACTCAAGTAAAGTGATTGGAAATTGGGAGCTAATTCGCAGCTCTTCGAATCAATAACTTTCTTTGCTGCATCACGTGCATCTGCATAATAGGATGGATTATCTTTTGCAAAATACATATATACACGTGCTTGCATAGCCCATACAGCCTCTTTGGTAACACGTCCCAATTCTGTAGTCGGTAAAGAAACCTTATCAGGTATATTACTTTCTAAAGCGGCCTCTGACAGATCTTTCATTATAAAATCAGCCGTCTCTGCTTCTGTAGCTCTGGACTGTACTCATCAGCTACGATCAACACTCGCCGAAGATCTTGCTAGTAAAGAAAGCACGGAGAAACTTCACTTCTATATATCGGGTCATTCGACAGAGGATAGCCATCCGCATCCACCAAAGGCTTATTGGTATATTCTCCTGCAAATATTACATCGTGCTATCCCATTGTACATATTCGACCAAAGGTTAACCAAATCAGTATTGAAGCCAAAGCTCGACTGAAACTAAGGTCTCCCGCAAAAGTGCGATCACCTGCATCAGACCCTCCTTTCTCCGAATCATCAGTGGATATATTATATAAATCCATACGTGGTGCTTCATATCCAGCTACATCATTAAGAGTTTTATAGCACTTAACGACAGCACTATAACCAGCATCAGGCGAAAGAAAAAATCTATCTTGATCCATCACACCTTTAGGGTCTCTGTCTAAAAAATCAGCACACGAAAAGAGTGATATTAATGATAGAGACACGAATAAGTATTTTATATTTTTCATGTTACTTTAAAATTTAACGTTTAAACCAATCGTCCAAGTTCTCGCTTGAGGATAAAAGCCCTGATCTATACCATTGAGAGTAGCGTTAGAGGAACCTATCTCCGGATCAAGTCCTGAATATTTCGTGAGAGTCAGCAGATTTTGCACACTAACATATAAGCGCAGGTAACTGATTCCCTTGAACTTCAATAAACGATCACAGAAATTATAACCGATCTGCAAATTCTTGATTCTAAAGTATGAACCGTCTTCGATAAAATAATCGGAAATAAGCTGATTCTGACCTTGATCGGCAGATATTCTATGAAACTTGTCTGTTGAACCTTCACCATTCCATGCACGTTTGAGAAAATCTGAATGAGCATTCATGTAACCCGTTCCTGATTCAAAATCAAAGAGTCATATTCATCACATCATTTCCTTGTGATCCCTGAAGAAACATATTGAAATCAAAACCTTCCATGATGCTCCAAGTGACAGACCGTAAACAAAGTCAGGCTGGATCTCCAATCTTGGCACGGTCATTATCATCGAGTACATCGTCATTATTCAAATCTTTATAACGAATATCACCTGCCTTTGCCGTTTCTCTTTGCGCACTACCCTCCACTTGCTCTGCGTTCTGGAAAATACCATTGGTCACATATCCATAGAAATATCCTACCGGTTGCCCCACTTCTGTCTTAGTAATGGTATTATTGTATGCTGAACCATCAATTGCATCGCCATTAACCCAAGAGGACAATTCATTTTTTATAAGTAGAAATATTGGCGGAAGCTGAAGTTGAGATCTCCCATGTTTTGCGATAAGTAACGCCTAATTCCCATCCTACATTGCATAGATCCTACATTTGCATAAGGAAAGTTCGGGAACCCTAATGTAGTAGGTTGAGGCCTTGCATCAACATATCGTCTATATCTTGCGGAAATAGTCCGCTACAATCTTCAATACTATTATTGAAGAGACTTAAATCAAGACCTATGTCAAATTGTTTAGAGGTTTCATCAGAACAGGATTTCCAACGGTAATAATGCCAGCACCAATGGACGCTGTATTTGGGGAGCCGAAAGAGTAACGATCATAGATTGTACTTCCATACGTAGAAGCATATCCGCCTCCGCTAATATTTTGATTACCAATCAAACCATAGCTGATACGCAGCTTTGCGTCACTCAACCAATTGGAGTAGATTCCATGAACGATTCGCTGGAGAAGCGCCATGCAGCCGATACGGTGGATGGGAATGTTCCCCATTTATGTCCGTCGGCAAATTTAGAGGAACCATCACGACGTAGATTGGCAGCAATAAGATATTTGCTGTCATAATCCAGACTGACACGTCCGAAGAATGATAACATCGAGTTGTCATAAGGATAGCCGGATACTGCCGGGTTTGTTGTGCCTGCATTAAGAATAGCCATATCCTTATCATTATTTATCACCCCTTGTATAGAAGCATTGACACTCGAAACGCTTGTTTCTTCAGCTGAAGTACCGAGTAATGCTCCTATCTTAAACTTCCCGAAGCTTTGATCGTAAGAAAGAGTCTGTTCCCATACAAAATAGTTGCTTCTGGAATTATCCTGTATCACTGTATTCTCATTGGCGTAATCATTGGCATTGAGGGTGTATTTAGGTTGAAATCCATCAGTTAGGCTTCTACTAATATCCATGCCGAAGCGCGAATTGAACTTCAGAAAATCAAATAATTTAATCTCCAGATTTGCTCCTGCTTTTACATAAAGATATTCATAAGTACTCTGTCTCATTCTTTGAATCTGTCCCACTGGATTGCGTTTATTGGAGAATAAGATCCCAGAATACTGCGAATAGAGATTATTCGGTTCATACCCATTGTAAATCTGACTTAGAAAATAGGTATCAACCAAATTATTACGGAATACAGGTGTGATAGGATCTGCTCCCATTGCACTGAATACAGTACCGGTAGCAGGGTTATTCTCGTCAATCAATTGACGTTTTTCATCGATGATACCGACGTTAGCAGTTAAAGAGACGCGTTTTGAAATCTTCATATTGAAGTTATTTCTCCAAGAAATACGTTTATAGTTCGAACCTTTAACTATACCATCTTGGTCTGTGTAAGCTAGGCTGGAAAGTATTCCTATATTTTTGGTTCCGCCATTGACGCTAATATTGTGATTATGCATAAATGCACCATCATTGATAACTTTTCCACCAGTCAGTTCCATTGGGACCTGAATTTTTATTAACGAAGTTGAGAACTGCGTCAATATTTTCTTGGGTAGCAAAAGCGGCAACACGCTCCTGACCGGCATTGTCAGCTGCCAGATTTTTATAAGTGATGTAATCTGCGGCATTAAGCATATGCGGACGTTTCCAAGGTGTTTGCCAACCGATATATCCATCATAACTAACTTGCGCTTTGTTTTCAAGGCTACCTGATTTAGTTGTAATGATAATAATTCCGTTTGCTCCACGAGAACCATAAATAGCAGCTACCGAAGCATCCTTATGAACGGCTATTGACTCAATATCATTCGGATTCAGATAATCAATACCGGTTTGCGGAAGACCATCTACTACATACAGAGGGGTTGTAGAACCTGTAATAGAACCAATACCACGGATATGGGTAACACTTCCCGCACCCGGAGTACCACTGCTGGAAGTAACAGTCAGACCGGGAACTTTACCCTGAAGAACATTATTAATGCTACTTACAGGCATATCTTTTAGCTCTTTTCCACTGACAACTCCAACAGCTCCCGTAATATCTTTCTTAGCAATAGAACCATATCCAATCACGACTAAACCATCCAGCTCATACGTTTCTCTATCAGAGTAATAGAAACCCGTTGACCGGCTACCGCTTTGACAGTGACAGCATTATATCCTATCATCCTAACAGTGATCGTGTTTCTTTAGCGGGACTGACTAGTACAAACTCCGTCCATATTTGTTATCACACCTGTAGTAGTGTTTTGCAATAAAACAGTAGCACCTATAACCGGCTGCCCCTGAACATCAATCACCTTACCCGTTATATTCTGTTTCTGTGCGAATAAGACAGATGGTGAAAGCAGAAATATTATCATGCATAATGTTAATATCAAGCTTTGGCTCTTATTTTCATTATAATAGTTTTTCATATGTAATCTATTTTATAGTATTAATTTATAGGCGTATACTCACTGTCAATAACCGGATTCCTTATCCTATCGATAGCCAGAACAATACAGCCTGCTTCCATACTATACCAATTCGTTTTTTGCTGTCCTTTAATATTTAAGGAATTAATATGCTTCAGGTAGGTATTCACTCGTACTGTATCATTAATAGTGGCTGCTGCATATGCACAATTGTCCAAGGGAAAGATGAGTAAGTTACCCCTGTTGGTCCAACTAGTATATGTTTTATTAAATTGAGTATACAATTTATTAGCAGTCTGACTATTCGGTTCAATCACATTAAACATGCCTGGATAAAGTTGAGCTGTTGCGTCAGGATAGAATTGTTTCCAGTCGGTGGTTACAGAGCTACTTTTCCACCAATCATAAGTAGTTCCATTCCATAATGCACCTATACCTTCCGTATTTTTGCCAATAGGCCCGCAAAATCATAATCATTATCGATCAGACTGTTATCTTTGAGCCACTTGGCAGCCTTAAGTCCTATGTTTACTTCGCAATTGTCCATCAGGTATTTTACATCGTAAACATACGAAGCAACACTAAGACCATCATTTTCATCTTCTGTGATAGTGCCTGGTAACTGGTTAAAATCGGTATCGATCGTTTTCACCATTGCGCTTGCTACCAAAGAGATTTTGCTCTTATACTGTTCAAGCCAGCTTTTATTTTCTCCAGATGTTTGAGCAAATTCCATGATGATTTCCAAAAAAGTAGCTGCATAAGAATCTACAGAGTCATACGTTCCTTGAGTAGTTTCCGAATCACCAAAATAGTCATAGATAGAACCTTCTATTTCTGCGCCTCCTTTATAAGGATTCGTAATGCCATTCAGTTTGCCAAGATACCATTTAATGTATTTCTTTACTGCATCTATATTGGGGCTTGTAGGATCTTTTAGCAAAGCCAGAACTGCAAAATGAGCAAAATAAGGAGTAATCTTACTGTTCGAAGCATCTGTATCTTTATAGCTCCACTGGAAAGCTGCAAAGAACGGATATAAGAGAGCTGATAAGTCATCACATTATCATATACTACATCCATAGTCTGTTCTGTCAAGTTCTCCTCATTGGTAGGAGGCGGAGCAGTGCTTGTATCACAGGATGAAAGTGTAAGTATAGGAAGCACTATTAATATTGACAGAATTGATATTATTTTTTCCATATTATTAAATTATAAATATTACCACTGTTTATATACCTCAAATTCCTTGATTGTCATTCGCCAAGGTGTAGCTCCATTCTTGAGTAAAGCCTTGACATAACGAGCATCCACATTATCGAAGCTCATATCCTGAACACCTTCTGTTGTAGCAGAGTCCCATCCTGTAATAGAATAAACCGAAGTATATTCTACATCGTCTTGAGAAATGAGGATTTCACAATCAGCGGCATAAGCACCCGCATCCCATTGTATTACAACATTATTAATAGTATATGTCTTTCCTAGATCTACCTTGAACCACTCGTCATCATTACCTTCTGCTTGCCACATAAATGAAGTATTTCCATAGACTGCATTGAAAGCCGCCGCATTATTAGAAGAAGCGGATGCAATCTTCTGTAATGCCAAATTTTCTGCCGGTGGAGTATTATATATTTCAACCTCAAACAATGTCATATTATATGGAGTAGCAGAATTCTTCATATTTGCTAATTTGACATAGCGGGCATTGGCATTGTCAAAGCTGACTTTGTTAATTCCATCATTAGAGACAGCATCCCAATTTTTGATAGAATAGATAGTTGTGTAATTAACATCGTCTTCCGAAATCATAAGGTCACAATCAGTACCTGCTGCGTTCATATCCCATGTCATCACTACGGTGTTAATGCTATACATTTTCCCGAGGTCTATTTTCACCCATTCATTGTCGTTACCTGCAGCTTGCCACCAGGATTTATCATTATCGTCATTGATGTTCGAGATACTTCCGCTAATAGCAGCCGAACCTGTTGCGTAGCCATTCAATGCCAGATCGGGTTCTCTGTTGGGTCAATTTCTTTGATAAATAGAAAACCTTCCAATGAACGTGTACCTTTATGATTTGTAACTGCTACCGCACCTGTACCTCCATACGAACTAACAATGGCCTCAATAGTAGCATCATCAATAATTTCAAAACTAGACGCACCTTTCCCACCGAAAGCGACATTAGTGGCAGTTGTAAAATTTACTCCTGTAATAGTAATTACATCACCCTCCTTTCCCTCTGTAGGAGTGAAAGAAAGTACTTTAGGTAGCTGTGATACCGTAATTGGGGTATTCGGATCATACGGATTGGCTCCGAAATCACCATCAGCACATGAAGTGAATATCTTACCTGATAAACACAAAATAATAAAATAGATTGTGCGATAGTTTTCATAATAATGAATTTATTAAGTGAAAAGGTTATTTGATTTTGTTATAACGATCTGCTTTTATTTTCTTCATGTAAGTCTTATAGGCATTATACAGATCAATTGTACGTTCTTCTCCTATACGTATCGACATCTTTGGATTATTAAAGACTCGGATATTGATAGCATAGTACTTTCTCAAAATTGTCAAGCAAGTTCAAATCACAGATGATCTCATCTATCGGACGAGGATAAAGAGAATTATCCGGATTGAATAAAAAAGCTTCAAGATCAAACCATAAGTGCGCACCGGCATCATCACAGAATTTTTGCAAAATATCGGCTGCTTCTTTTCCTGTAAGGTCTCCTTTTGGCATACGTGCAAAACCAAATGGACATAATATATCGAGATTTTGTAATAAAGCGGGATAAGTGTCTGCACCTTTTAGTACTTCCATACTATTGGTAGCAAGCATTACGGGCTTTTCCGGAGCAAATTGGGAGGTGTATTTCTTAAACTCACGAAAGAAATTCACAATCTCTTTCTTACGTATCATCTGTCCTTCATTGGTCGATTCTGAATTATACAGATTACCGGCACATTCTTCGGATACGTAAAAGCCATAGAAAGAAGGATGATCTCCATACATATCCCATAATTCTTTGGCAACTTGCTTATGCCATTCAAGAGACTCTACAGTAAAATCAAACCAAGCGAACATTCCTACTCCCATCATAACTGACATTCCTAGTTTGTCTGCTTCAGAAAGAATAGCTCCTATTGGGTCTTTCGCAGAAATAGGCATCCTTCCTGAATAAAGAGTGGAAGGATAAAATGCTTTTCCTTGGTAGTTGTTTATATTCAAATCATGTTTTCCTACATAGTCCTGATTGCGAAAAACTTCTTGAAGAACTATAACATCCATCCCTATACTATGCATAGAACGCACTAACTCACGCCATTGATCATCAGTCATCTTTTTTATATCAGGATTCCAATGCTTTCCTTCTGTCTCGCTCCAATGATAAAGGCCTGCCCATGCTCCGTCTATCAGACGCGTAGATCGAATTTCTGAATTAATAACTTCAAAGTCTTTAGAAATTGTAAATTCTTCATTTTTCTCTTTGACTTTAAGGATGATGCGATTCCTACCAATTTTGTCAGTTGTTTTTAAAGAGAACTTTATTTCCCGAGCACTCCCCTGTGCCAATGTTATACGAGAAAAATGAATTAATGAATCTTGACTTACGTCATTCAAATAAATAGAGACATAAAATTCCTGTTGAGTATTCCCTTTATTGACAATACCTGCACGTATGTCCAAATCTACTTTATTCGTAATTGTGCCTGGAGGAATCAGGGTTAGCCCAACTCTGCATTCTTCAGCAAAAGCTGTAGAAGCAGTGGTCAAAATAATACATGCTATTATAAATATCCTTTTCATATGTGACATTTTTCATTAATTATTTTATTTCACTCAAATTTTGTAATACCTTCCAGCATTGAAATAATCCTCTTGGCACATGAAAGCATCCTTTCCATTTTCCTCCTTTGAGTGGCAACAACACTTCTCCTCTTCGGTTCAGATATCCAAACCATTCAGGATATTCGGGATCCTTAAAGTGTGCCCACGTATAATCGTGTACTTTTTCAAACCACTCCAAACATTTACGGTCACCTGTAAATTGATATCCTTTTAATAAAGAAATAAGTGTCTCAATATGTACCCACCAAAGTTTTTGATCCCATTCCAACTGTTGTGGAGGGCAACCATTGCGATCCATAAAGTAATAAATACCACCGTACTCTTTATCCCAACCATATTCAAGCATGGTAAGAGTAGTTTTTTCGCTTTCTATCAATTCCGGACGATTCAGACGTTTACCCAGGTCCATGATAAACCACATGGCTTCAATGGCATGTCCCGGAGTTACCTGACGACCTTCAAAACAATCCACAAGATTACCGCTTACATCTACATTCTCAACTATGATTCCACCAAGTTCGGGACGATAAAGACGTCCATTACTTCATGGATACAAGCATCTATCGCCTGTTCCAAATAATCTGTTCCTAAAATATGCTCTATTTCCATAGCAAGATTGCAGAGAATCATCGGAAGGGCAAAATTCTTTAGATTGCGTGTATCAGGATGAAGCTTATTCCATTTTCCTTTAGGGTTATCAACTTTGGAAAGGATAATATCAAATGTTTTTCTGGCAATGTCGGCATACTCCTGATTACCAGTTGCTAGACTCAATTGTCCGAAAGCCATCGTTGCAAAAGTATAGGAGAAAATGTTATATGGTTCTACCAATGGTCTACCCAATCGGTCAAGGGAAAAATACCAATTATATTCTCCGTTATGTCCATATTTTTTAGAAATTCGCCACCTTGAACGGCACAATCCAACCATTCCTGACGTTTCTCCACTTTATTGTAGAGCATAGAGAACATCCATACTTCACGCCCTTGCAACCAAACAAACTTATCTGTATCAAAGACTTTGCCTTCACGATCCATACAGGTGAAGTAGCCACCAAACTCTTTATCCTGAGAGTTTTGGAGCCAGAAAGGAAGAACATTGTGTAACAATTCATCCTTATATTGATTTGCTAAATTCTTAAAATCCATAATATAATCTATTATCTGGATTGTATCGACAGCTATTCAGATGATAAACGTTTATTGAATGGCCATACAAAAAAACATCTTCTGCCATTTCTACAATCCCACTTGTTAGTACATTAAAATAATCAAGGTCTGTTTTATATTTATTCCGAACGGGTCCAGTATCTTTCAATCTCCTCCAGCGACTTCCCGGTGGTCTCCGGCACGAGTTTCCAGACAATTAGCATATACGGTACGCACATAACGGCGAACAGGAAGAATGTTCCGGGGGTAAGATTCTGGAGCATCCAGGGGGTTAACTGTCCGATCAGGTACGTTCCGATCCACAGAGCGAATCCTGCTATCGACATGGCCAGTCCGCGAACCTTGGTGGGATACATCTCCGAGAGGAGTACAAACACCACGGCACAGATGGATACGGCACAGCAGAATACATAGAACAGGAAGAAAACAAGCAGGAAGAGGCTGGATACTCCTAGGGAATCTCCGAAGAGGAAGTAAAGACCGATAAGGACCAGAGAGAGCACCATGCCCGAAACTCCGTAATATACCAGCTTCTTGCGGCCCACCTTATCGATGATGACAAGAGCCAGAACCGTGGTCAAAGTATTGACTAGTCCTACCAGAACTTGGTAAAATCAAAGTTTACTGTTTGCATAGTAATATTATAGTAGAAAAGTTTTATCTTTATCGCGTTAAACTAACTAATACCCCCATTATGAGAAGAATTTATTATTTACTTTTCCTTATCCTTTTAGGATATTCTTTTGACGTAAAAGCTTCAGACACAGTATTTATCCATGAAACACAAATCCCGGTTTTGATAGAGCGGCAAGACAATGTTCTGTTCTATCTTCGTTTGGATGCAAAAGAAAGTAAGAAGCTCGATGAAATCATTTTAGATTTTAGTAAAAGTACGAATCTGACTGATATTCAGGCAATCAAACTCTATTATGGAGGAACAGAGGCGTTGCAGGACAAAGACAAAAATCGCTTTGCTCCAGTAGAGTACATATCCAGCCACCGTCCGGGTGGGACATTGGCGGCTATTCCTTCCTATTCGATCAAATGTGCAGAGGTGGGATCATCAGAAAAAGTTGTATTAAAAGGTAATTACAATTTATTTCCGGGTGTAAACTATTTTGGATTAGTTTGCAGATGAAAAAGATGCCTCTTTGCAGACTAAGATACTCTCTGAATTGTGTGCCGTTAAAGTAGATGGGAAAGAACTATGTTGTAAATCTATTTCTCCAAAGAATATTGTTCACCGGATGGCAGTTGGAGTTCGTCATGCCGGTGATGACGGTTCTGCTTCTTTCCGTATTCCCGGGTTGGTGACTACTAATAAAGGAACCTTATTAGGCGTGTATGATGTATCGGTCCAACTGTAGTGTCGATTTACAGGAATATGTTGACGTGGGTTTGAGCCGCAGCATCGATGGAGGAAAGAATTGGGAGAAGATGCGTCTTCCGCTTTCATTTGGCGAGTATGGTGGTCTGCCTAAAGCACAGAATGGGGTAGGAGACCCTTCTATTTTAGTAGATACTAAGACGAATACCGTCTGGGTGGTTGCCGCATGGACACATGGTATGGGTAATCAACGCGCCTGGTGGAGTTCCCATCCGGGAATGGATCTGAATCATACGGCACAGTTAGTATTGGCTAAAAGCACAGACGATGGTAAAACCTGGTCGAAGCCTATCAATATAACAGAGCAGGTGAAAGATCCTTCCTGGTACTTCCTGCTTCAAGGTCCCGGACGTGGAATAACGATGAGTGATGGCACATTGGTATTTCCAACGCAATTTATAGACTCTACCCGTGTTCCGAATGCAGGAATCATGTATAGTAAAGACCGGGGGAAAACATGGAAAATGCACAATATGGCACGAACCAATACAACGGAAGCGCAAGTGGCGGAAATAGAACCGGGAGTATTGATGCTGAATATGCGTGATAATAGAGGAGGAAGCCGGGCTATTGCCATAACGAAAGATTTGGGAGAAACATGGACAGAACACCCATCTTCCCGCCAAGCACTTCAGGAACCGGTATGCATGGCTAGTCTGATTCATGTAGATGCCAAAGACAACATATTAAATAAAGATATCCTGCTGTTTTCGAACCCGAATACGACCAAAGGACGTAATCATATAACAATAAAAGCAAGTCTGGACAAAGGACTTACCTGGTTGCCGGAACATCAATTAATGCTCGACGAGGCAGAAGGATGGGGGTATAGTTGTCTGACAATGATTGATAAAGAGACAATTGGTATACTATATGAGAGTAGCGTCGCACATATAACCTTTCAAGCGATAAAATTGACAGATATAATAAAGGAATAAAGAGTCTGTCCCGAAAGTCCGAAGATTTAAATCTATGCTTACGATTTATAGGTAGCAAGATTTAGCTATAATGAAAAAGAATATCGTTATAATAAAAAAAAACGCCATTTTAGCATACATTTGAGGACAGAATACTACTCTTTATTTAACTAATTATAAACTGAAACTTTAGGCGATTTAATTGTGGCTTTCTGGACAGCTCACGCTAAAACAACATATTTTGTTAAATTATCAGTGAAATTTGCTGAAAAGTAATATCTTTGAAACCGTTAATATCTAATGCCCCCACTATGATGATTAATTTAATCGGAAAAAAGACTCAAATAGCATGTGGACTACTATGCTGTTGCAGTATGGCATATGCGCAGAGCAATGACAATTCCGAAGTTGTGGTTTTAAATGCAGGTTGGGAATTTTCCGTGCAGGCACGGAGCTATGGCGACCGGCACAGGTTCCCGGCACCGTTCATCAGGATCTTATCTATCATAAACAAATTCCCGATCCTTTTTACGGTATCAATGAACAGAAGATTCAGTGGGTGGAAAATGAAGACTGGGAGTACCGGACTGCTTTTACAGTTACCCCCGAGCAACTGAAACGGGACGACGCCCAATTAGTCTTTGAAGGCCTTGACACATACGCCGATGTATACCTCAACGGAGCACTGTTGTTGAAAGCCGATAATATGTTCGTCGGCTATACGATACCCGTCAAGTCACAACCCGTCTCGAGAAAACCTTCTTCACATCTATTTTCATTCACCCATCCGGCAGACAATGCCTCAATATAACTCTAACGGATTCAACTATCCGGCAGACAACGACCATCACGAAAAACATGTAAGCGTATTCTCCCGTAAAGCCCCTTACAGTTATGGCTGGGACTGGGGAATCCGCATGGTGACTAGTGGTATCTGGCGTCCGGTAACCATCCGTTATTACGACGCAGCCTCTATCAGCGACTACCACGTAAAGCAACTCTCGCTGACCGACCAACTGGCAAAACTATCCAACGAATTGGAAATAAATAATATCCTCCCTCAAGCACTTCAAGCAGAGGTGAGAATCAATACCTCCTTCGAAGGAAACACAGAAAAAGGCATTAGCCAGGCAATCACCCTACAGCCCGGAATCAATCATATATCTATTCCTTCCGAAGTGCTGTCGCCGGTACGTTGGGTGCCGAATGGCTGGGAAAGCCCGCTTTGTATGATTTCTCCGCTCAAATAATCGTAGAAGATAAAGTCGTAGCCCAACAATCCCACCGGATAGGACTGCGCACCGTTCGTCTCGTCAATGAAAAAGATCAGGACGGAGAATCCTTCTATTTTGAAGTAAACGGTGTTCCGATGTTTGCTAAAGGAGCCAACTATATTCCCGTGATGCCCTATTGACTAACGTCACTACCGAACGCTACCAAACCTTATTTAGGGACATCAAAGAAGCCAACATGAATGTCATTCGTGTGTGGGGAGGCGGAACCTACGAAGACGACCGTTTCTATGACCTGGCAGATGAAAACGGAATACTGATATGGCAGGACTTTATGTTTGCCTGCACTCCCTATCCGTCCGATCCAACCTTCCTGAAAAGAGTAGAAGCAGAAGCCTGCTACAACATTCGCCGTCTTCGCAATCATGCTTGGCGATGTGGTGTGGCAATAATGAAATACTGGAAGCCTTGAAATATTGGGGATTCGACAAGAAATTCACGCCGGAAATCTATCAGGAAATGTTCCAAGGCTATGACAAACTGTTCCACCAACTCCTTCCTACCAAGGTAAAAGAGCTGGATGCCGACCGTTTTTATATACACAGCTCCCCATATTTAGCCAATTGGGGACGCCCCGAATCATGGGGGATAGGAGACAGCCACAACTGGGGAGTATGGTATGGCCGGAAAACTTTCGAATCACTAGATACAGACCTCCCTCGTTTCATGAGCGAATTCGGTTTCCAGTCCTTCCCGGAGATGAAGACTATTGCCACCTTTGCGGCTCCTGAAGATTATCAGATCGAATCGGAGGTGATGAATGCCCATCAGAAAAGCAGCATCGGCAATGCCCTGATTCGCACCTATATGGAACGTGACTATATCATCCCCGAGAAATTTGAAGACTTTGTCTACGTCGGACTAGTGCTGCAAGGACAGGGAATGCGTCACGGGCTGGAAGCACACCGCCGGAATCGTCCCTACTGCATGGGTACACTGTATTGGCAACTGAATGATAGCTGGCCGGTAGTATCCTGGTCGAGCATCGACTATTATGGCAACTGGAAAGCCCTACATTATCAGGCCAAACGAGCTTTTGCTCCCATCCTCATCAACCCTATCCAGCAGAACGACAGTCTCAATATCTACCTGATATCCGACTGTCCGGACACCAAAGACCACATGACGTTGGAAATGAGAGTCACAGACTTTGACGGAAAGAAACAAGGTAAACCGATACAACTCAAACCATTGGTAATCCCGGCTAACTCCTCCCAATGCGTTTATCGCATGAAAGTAGAATCCTGGCTGTCGTCAAAAGAACAGCAGCGCCATTTCATGCAACTGACATTGAAAGACAAATCCGGAAATACCGTTGCCGAAACAGTCCACTTCTTTAGAAAGACGAAAGACCTGCTTCTGCCCAAGACAACCGTTTCCTGCAAGATAAAACAGAAAGACGGCGTATGCGAATTGACCCTGCTTTCTCCCTGTCTAGCCAAAGACGTCTTTATTGAAATCCCTTTGCAGGGAGCCCGTTTCAGTGACAACTTTTCGACCTCCTTCCCGGAGAGCATAAGACAGTTGTCATCACTTCTCCCCAAATAAAGAAAGGGGAGGAGTTGCCTTTGACAATCAAACATATTCGTGAAACCTATAATTAATTTATTAATAACTTAACACTTAATTTTTAGTTTATGAAACAACTCTTAAAGTTAACCGGATGTCTGGCACTAGCAGGACTTTTTGCCTCTTGCCAATCGGCGCAACAGGAAGCCAACTACCAGATCATCCCCATGCCACAAGAAATTGTAACAGCTCAAGGAAATCCCTTCATTCTGAAGAGCGGTGTGAAAATCCTCTATCCGGAAGGAAACGAGAAGATGCAGCGCAACGCACAATTTCTAGCCGACTATCTGAAAACCGCTACCGGAAAAGATTTCGCTATCGAGGCCGGAACGGAAGGTAAGAATGCAATCGTACTGACATTGGGCACGGCAAACGAAAATCCGGAATCCTATCAGTTGAAAGTAACCGGTGACGGAATCACGATTGCCAGTCCTACCGAGGCCGGCGTATTCTATGGTATCCAGTCCCTGCGCAAATCATTGCCTGTGGCTGTCGGCGCAGACATTTCCATGCCCGCTGTAGAAATCAATGACGCTCCCCGCTTTGGCTATCGTGGTGCACACTTCGATACCAGCCGTCATTTCTTTACAGTAGATGAAGTGAAAACTTATATTGATATGATGGCTTTACACAATATGAATCGTTTTCACTGGCATATTACCGAAGACCAAGGTTGGCGTCTGGAAATCAAGAAATATCCGAAGCTGACAGAAATAGGTTCCAAGAGAACAGAAACAGTCATCGGACGTAACTCCGGTGAATACGACGGCAAACCTTACGGTGGCTTCTATACCCGGAGCAGGCGAAAGAAATAGTAGCTTATGCTGCCGAACGTTATATCACAGTTATTCCCGAAATCGATCTTCCGGGACACATGCAAGCTGCCCTTGCCGCTTATCCCGAATTGGGATGTACCGGTGGCCCGTACGAAGTATGGAGACAATGGGGAGTATCTGAAGATGTGCTTTGTGCCGGAAACGATCAAGTCTTGAAATTCCTCGAAGATGTATATAGCGAACTGATTGAAATCTTCCCTTCAGAATATATTCATGTAGGTGGTGACGAATGTCCGAAAGTACGTTGGGAAAAATGTCCGAAATGCCAGGCACGTATCAAGGCGCTGGGCTTGAAGTCGGATGATAAGCATAGCAAGGAAGAGCGTCTGCAGAGCTTCGTTATCAACCATATCGAAAAATTCCTCAACGACCACGGACGTCAGATTATCGGTTGGGATGAAATCCTTGAAGGCGGACTTGCTCCAAACGCTACTGTTATGTCATGGCGTGGTGAAAAGGGCGGTATCGAAGCTGCGAAACAGAAACACGATGTCATCATGACACCGAACACATACCTGTATTTCGACTATTACCAAGCTAAAGACGTAGATAACGAACCATTTGGTATCGGTGGTTACCTGCCGTTGGAAAGAGTGTACAGCTACGAACCGATGCCGGCTTCTCTGACTCCGGAAGAACAGAAATATATCAAGGGTGTGCAAGCCAACCTCTGGACAGAATACATCGCTACTTTCCCTCATGCGCAGTACATGGTATTGCCTCGTTGGGCTGCATTGTGTGAAATTCAGTGGTCCAGCCCTGAAAAGAAAAACTATGCCGACTTCTTTGTCTCGTCTCCCTCAACTGATTAAGTGGTATGATGCCGAAGGATACAACTACGCTAAACACGCGTTCGGCGTACAAGCCGAGTTTGAACCGAATCCGGCAGAAGGAACGATGGACGTTACTTTGTCTACTATCGACAATGCCCCTGTCCACTACACTTTGGACGGCACAGAACCCACTACTGCTTCTCCCGTTTACGAAGGAGTGTTGAAAATTAAAGAAAATGCCACTCTGTCCGCCAAAGCCATTCGTCCTACCGGCGAGAGCCAGACACTGACAGAGAAGATTGATTTCAGCAAATCCAGCATGAAGCCGATTGTAGCCAATCAACCAATCAATGAACAATACCTCTTCAAAGGAGCTTCCACGTTAAACGATGGTTTGAAAGGAAATAGCAGCTACCGGTCAGGCCGTTGGATCGCCTTCAACGGAAACGACATGGACATGACGATCGACCTTCAGCAACCTACTGAAATTTCGAGTGTGGCCATCTCTGTCAATATTGCAAAGGGCGACTGGGTGTTTGACGCCAGAAACCTGTCCGTAGAAGTTTCAGACGACGGAAAGACCTTCAAAAAGATTGCTTCCGAAGAATATCCGGCAATGAAAGAGACGGACAAAGACGGAGTTGTTGACCATCAACTTACATTTGCTCCTGTGACTACCCAATACGTGAGAGTCATTGCTTCACCGGAGAAAACGCTTCCGGAATGGCATGGTGGAAAAGGCAAAACGCATTTTTATTTGTAGACGAAATCAAAATTGATTAATGAATATAAGAAAGAATACACTAAAGTTTGTCTTCTTATGTATACTGGGGATGTGCTTTCATGCACATCCCATTCTGGCACAGTCCGTCATACCTGTCCCATTAAAAATGGAGAAGGGGACGGGCTCTTTTTTACTGTCAGAAAAGACAAGACTTTATACAAACCTACAAGGTGGAGAAGCGAAGCTCTGGGAGAAATACCTGAAGGCATTACCCGTTCAATTAAAGGAAGCGAGAAAGAAAGACAGGAAACAGATGCTTCTCTTATTGATAACCCCCAAGAACCACCAGTTGCCATCGCCGGAAAGCTATACTCTTTCCGTTACTCCGCAACAAATCCTGATACGCGCCACTTCGGGAGCCGGATTATTCTATGGTATGCAAACCCTGTTGCAGTTGGCACAACCTTCGGGGGCAGGCAGCTATTCCATAGCCTCTGTCGAGATAGAAGACACTCCCCGTTCTCGCTTACCGGGATTGATGCTGGATGTGTCCCGCCACTTTTCTACCAAAGAATTTATAAAGAAACAGATAGACGCACTGGCGTATTACAAGATCAACCGTCTGCACCTGCATCTGACCGATGCGGCAGGCTGGCGATTAGAAATCAAGAAATACCCTTTGCTGACCGAATTTGCGGCCTGGCGTACAGATCCCACCGGAAGCAATGGTGGAACGGCGGACGTAAATATGTCCGTTTCGATGCTCCCGGAGCTTACGGCGGTTATTACACCCAGGATGATATTCGTGAAATCTTGGAATATGCCCGTCAGCATTATATCACGGTGATTCCCGAGATTGAGATGCCCTCCCATTCGGAAGAAGTGCTGGCAGCCTACCCGCAGTTATCCTGTTCGGGCGAACCTTACAAGAACTCCGATTTCTGTGTCGGCAATGAAGAAACCTTCACGTTTCTGGAAAATGTGTTGACGGAAGTCATGGAACTTTTCCCTTCCGAATACATTCATATCGGTGGCGATGAGGCCGGCAAGTCGGCTTGGAAGACCTGCCCGAAATGTCAGAAGAAAATGAAAGACGAGCATCTTGCCAATGTAGACGAGCTGCAAAGCTACCTGATACACCGCATTGAGAAGTTCCTGAACAATCATGGACGTCATCTGCTGGGGTGGGACGAGATTCTGCAAGGAGGCATTGCTCCCAACGCAACCGTCATGTCATGGCGTGGAGAAGAGGGTGGTATCGCTGCCGTAACCTCCGGCCATCGTGCCATCATGACGCCGGGTGCCTACTGCTATCTGGACAGTTATCAGGATGCCCCATATTCGCAGCCGGAAGCCATCGGTGGATACCTGCCGTTGAAGAAAGTATATTCTTACAATCCCGTTCCCGCTTCTTTAACTGCGGAACAGGCGAAGTTGGTCTACGGTGTGCAGGGCAACCTATGGGTGGAATACATTCCCACTCCCGAACACGTGGAGTATATGATTTACCCCCGAATCCTGGCATTGGCGGAAACAGCCTGGTCGGCTCCGGAACGTAAGTCATGGCCGGATTTCCATACCCGTGCATTGTCGGCAGTGACCGATTTGCAGGCAAAAGGATACCATCCTTTCGATTTGAAAAAAGAAATCGGCAGCCGTCCCGAGTCGCTTCAACCGGTCAGCCATTTGGCATTGGGTAAAAAGGTGATTTATAATTCACCTTACAGCTCCCATTATCCGGCACAGGGAAACACTGCTCTGACGGACGGCATACGCGGCGATTGGACCTATGGTGATGGCTCGTGGCAAGGATTCATCTCGGACAACCGCCTCGATGTGACGATTGATATGGAAAAAGAAACCTCCATCCATTCCGTCACTGCCGCCTTTATGCAGGTGGTAGGTGCGGAAGTATTCCTGCCGGAGACTGTGGTGATTTCCATTTCCGATGACGGAACCCATTTCACCGAGTTGCGGAAACAACACTTTGAAGTGAGCAAAGAAACACCCATCCGCTTTACGGATATTTCATGGCAGGGCGAAGCCAAAGGAAGATACGTACGCTATCAGGCACAGGCCGGAAGTGAATTCGGAGGCTGGATATTTACGGATGAGATTATTGTGAAATAAATATTGCAGGCATAAGGATAATACGTATGATGCGTTTTTTTAGGATTATTCCGGCCTAAAGCAACTGTGTAATCCGTATCATCCGGACTTGCTGATTTCAACCTGTCAATATCATTGATGAATAAAAGAGGGAATCTACTCAACCAGATTCCCTCTTTTTTTGTTATATTTGTATTATTACCTTAAAAACTAAGAATATGGTACAACACGCTAGACTCATTTTCTACAGCCTTCTTCTTCTGGTAATCCCGTGCGAGGGCATGTTGGCACAGAAGATTCCCGTCGCGCCCATAGATTCATTGATTACCGTAGGATATGCCACCGGAAGTTTGAAAACCCTGTCCGGCTCCGTAGAGAAAATCACGGAGACACAGATGAACAAAGACCAGATAACGAACCCTTTGGAAGCAATCCGTGGACGTGTGCCGGGTTTGACCATCCAGCGGGGCTCCAACGGACCGGCGGCTCTGGATGCGGTGCGCCTGCGGGGAACTACCTCACTGACCAGCGGCAACGACCCTTTGATTATCGTCGACGGAGTATTTGGCGACTTGAGTATGCTTACCTCCATTTACCCTACGGACATTGAGAGTTTTACCATCCTGAAAGACGCTTCCGAAACCGCACAGTACGGTTCGCGAGGTGCATCCGGTGTGATAGAAGTCACCACCAAAAAAGGGATGAGTGGCAGGACACAGGTAGCTTACAACGGTAGCTTCGGGATTTCCACCGTCTACAAGAATTTGAAAATGCTGTCCGGTGATGAATTCCGCCGCGTAGCATCGGAACGAGGCATCTCCATTTTGGACAAAGGGAACAATACCGATTTCCAGAAAGAGATTGAGCAGACAGGACTGCAACAGAATCATCATATCGCCTTTTATGGCGGTTCCAGTGAGTCCAGTTATCGTGTTTCCCTCGGTTTTATGGATCGTCAGGGAGTGATTCTGAATGAAGACATGAAGAATTTCACTTCAAATATGAACATGAATCAGAAAATGTTCGACGGCTTCCTGAACTGCGAGTTGGGAATGTTCGGCTCCATTCAGAAGAATCATAACCTGGTAGATTATCAGAAAACGTTCTATTCGGCAGCTACGTTCAATCCTACCTATCCCAATCATAAAGACCCCGTCACCAATTCGTGGGACGGAATAACGACCGCCAGCCAAATCACCAATCCATTGGCATGGATGGAAGTGCAGGACGATGATGCCACTTCGCACATCAGTACGCACGCCCGTCTCACTTTCAACCTGATGGAAGGACTGAAATTAAGCCTGTTCGGAGCTTATACTTACAATATCGTAGAAAATTCGCAATACCTCCCCACTTCCGTTTGGGCGAACGGTCAGGCATACAAAGGAACCAAAAAGCGCGAATCCTTATTGGGAAACATGATGCTGACCTATAAGAAAACTGGAAAAAGCATTTCTTTGACGTACTGGCACTTGCCGAACTTCAGAAAGAGACTTATACCGGCTATTATACCACAGTCAGCAATTTCAGTACCGATAAGTTCGGGTATAATAACCTTCAGGCAGGAGCGCTCCGTTTGTGGGAAGGCACTAATTCCTACTACGAGCAACCGCGCCTGGCATCTTTCATGGGACGCTTCAATTATACATACGCCGACCGCTACGTACTGACGTTGAACGCCCGTACAGATGCTTCCTCCAAATTCGGAGCCAACCATAAATGGGGCTTTTTCCCCTCTGCATCCGCGGCATGGGTGATTAGTGAAGAAGAATTTATGAAGCAATTCCCCGTGATAGACAATCTGAAATTCCGTATCGGTTACGGTCTGGCAGGTAACCAAAGCGGGATTGACTCATACACAACACTGAATCTTGTCAAGCCGAACGGTGTCGTCCCCGTCGGAAACTCCGCCATTGTATCTTTGGGAGATCTCCGGAATACGAATCCCGATCTGAAATGGGAAGTGAAACATACCTTTAATACCGGTTTCGACATCGCTTTATTCGGCAACCGCCTGTTGCTTTCCGCCAACTATTACAACTCCCGCACCACGGATATGCTTTACCTTTACAACGTAAGCGTGCCCCCTTTCACCTATAACACCTTGCTTGCCAATATCGGCTCCATGCGCAACTGGGGTACGGAAATCGCCATCGGTATCACCCCTTTGAAAACGAAGGACATGGAACTGAATATCAATGCCAACATCACCTTTCAGCGCAACAAACTGCTTTCATTGAGCGGTATGTATAACGGCGAAATGCTTTCCGCTTCCGAATATAAAAGTCTTGCCAGCCTTGATGGAGCCGGCTTCCACGGCGGCTACAACCACATCGTTTATCAGATGGTGGGGCAACCGTTGGGCGTGTTCTATCTCCCTCACAGCACCGGACTGGAGTCCGACGGAAACGGTGGATATACCTATGGCATTGCCGACCTGAATGGCGGAGGCGTCAGTCTGGAAGATGGTGAAGACCGCTACGTGGCAGGACAAGCCGTACCCAAAACGATTCTGGGATCTAACATCAGTTTCCGTTACAAGCGTTTCGACCTGTCTTTGCAAATCAACGGAGCTTTCGGACATAAAATCTACAACGGAACTTCCCTGACCTATATGAACATGAATATCTTCCCCGACTACAATGTAATGAAGAAAGCTCCGCAACAGAACATCAAGGATCAGACTGCCACCGACTATTGGCTGGAAAAGGGAGATTACGTCAACTTCGACTATGTGACGCTGGGCTGGAACGTGCCGATTGAGAAGGTGCAGAAACTAAAGAAATACGTCCGTTCCCTGCGCTTAGCATTTACTGTCAACAATCTGGCAACCATCTCCGGTTATTCGGGACTTTCGCCCATGATTAACAGTTCCACGGTGAACTCAACGTTGGGCGTGGACGATAAACGGGGGTATCCGTTGGCACGGACGTACACCTTAGGATTGAGTATTAACTTTTAATGGAGGAGGAGAGGATGAAACGATATATGAAAATAGAAATCAGTTTTGCAGAAGGTTGAACTGTTTATGCAAAGTCGTCAACAGTTGCCGCAAAAGTCAGAATCTCTTTGCAGGGTAAAAAGAATTAGTGCAAAATACAGAGCCGATTTTAAGGAGAGTAGAACGACTTTCAAAGCAAATAATCTACCCTTCAAGAATATTATTATTTTTCTGGTGACGAGTCTGACCTTATTTTCCTGTGATAAGTTCTTACAGGAAAATCCGAAAGACAAACTACCGGAAGAGGATGTCTACAATACGATCTCGGAAGTATATCTCAATGCGGTAGCTTCACTTTATACTTACATAGGCGGTTATAGCGACAGTCAGGGATTGCAGGGAACGGGTAGGGGAGTCTACGACCTGAACACTTTCACTTCCGACGAAGCCATCATCCCCACCCGTGGAGGCGACTGGTACGATGGCGGCTTTTGGCAAGGACTTTACCTGCACGATTGGGGAGTAGAGAATGACGCTATCCAAGCTACATGGGAATATCTTTACAAAGTCGTCATGCTAAGCAACAAATCGCTCGAACGGATAGACAAGTTTGCCGAAACCCATTCCGATGCTGTACTTCCGGCATACCGGGCGGAAGTGCAGGCCATGCGAGCCATGTATTATTATTATCTGATGGATTTGTTCGGACGCATCCCGTTGGTTCAATCCTCTTCAGTGGCAATGAAAGATGTTGTCCAGAGTGAACGGAAAACGGTTTTTGAGTTTGTATTCAAGGAATTGCAGGAAGCGGCTCCTCTGTTGAGCGATGCGCACAGTAACCAGTCCGGTCCTTATTATGGCCGTATCACCCGTCCGGTAGTCACTTTCCTATTGGCTAAACTGGCTCTGAATTCCGAAGTCTATACGGATAATGATTGGACAGACGGACAACGTCCGGACGGAAAAAACATAAAGTTTACAGTGAACGGCAACGAACTCAATGCGTGGGAAACAGTCATCTACTACTGTGACCAGCTAAAGGCGATGGGCTACAATGAATTGGAACCAAAATACGAAACCAATTTCTCCATTTTTAATGAATCATCGATAGAGAATATTTTTACCATTCCGATGAATAAAACCTTGTACACCAATCAAATGCAATATCTATTCCGCTCCCGCCACTACAATCATGCTAAGGCGTACGGCCTAAGCGGTGAGAACGGTCCCAGCGCAACCATTGAAGCTCTCAAAACCTTCGGTTATGAAACAGCCGAACAAGATCCCCGCTTTGATATTTGCTATTTTGCGGGAGTGGTGCGCGACCTGAAAGGAAACATCATCAAGCTGGATGATGGCACTGTATTGGAGTATCTGCCCTGGAAAGTAGCTCTGGATATTACAGATACCCCGTATGAACAAACAGCAGGAGCCCGTATGAAGAAGTACGAAGTCGACCCGACTGCCACAAAAGACGGTAAATTGATGGAGAATGACATTGTACTGTTCCGCTACGCGGATGCTCTGTTGATGAAGAGTGAAGCGAAAGTGCGCAATGGAGCCAGTGGAGATGAAGAACTGAATGAAGTCCGTAGCCGCGTCAATGCCTCCTCCCGTCCTGCCACTTTAGAGAATATCCTTGCCGAACGTCAACTCGAACTGGCTTGGGAAGGTTGGAGACGTCAAGATTTGGTTCGCTTCGGGAAGTTTACAAGAGCTTACAGTAGCCGTCCGCAATTGCCGGATGAGGGAAACGGATATACTACCGTGTTCCCTATACCGGAGAAAATACGGGTGATGAATACGAAGTTGAAGCAGAATCCGGGGTATTAACAGCAGTTATTATTCAATCAACTCAAAACTATATTTTTCAAATTCATTCCCGTTGATAATCATAGCAATTTGATGAAGTCCGAGATGGAGCTTCCTCGTTGTAACCACCCGGAAAGAATGTTTTCGGGTGATTCGCGTGGTCGAGTTCCCGGCATATTCTTTCTCGCTGATTTTATGCACTTTCTTCGTCAACGTTCCATTTGCTTTTTGGTAATAGATTCCATATTCGAGTCGTATCTTGGTTGTTTGATCGTTCTTGTTCAACAGTTTAAAACTAACCTCCAACGAATCCCCGACTTTCACTTCCGGGCTTGAAATTTGGAAATCCTCCACACAGATATTGCTGATAGTAGAGTTGAAGCCAAACAACTCCATCACCTCCGGATTGCCTTGTTTTAAGAGCGTCCGGCAACCGTGTTTAATAATCCAATCCACCTCTTTCGATTCTCCCTTCCATTTCTTCACTAAATCAATGACGATTTCGGGATTATCTTTCGCGATATCATTCAAATTATTGGCAACGCTCAACCGCACAAATCTTGCCGGATCATTTTTAAGATTTTCCAGAATAGGAATGATAGGCGCAGGATTCTCTTTCAGGTTCGGCAACGCCATCGCCCAGGGAAGACGCGGACGACAACCTTCTGACGCAAGCCGCCTGACTCCCCAATGTTCGTGTTTCGACCAAACCAACATCTGTTTCATCATCTGATCCGGATATTTGATAATAAAAGAATGAGCCACAAACTCGCAACTTGTGAACTGCGTGATTTTCTCTATCGCCTTGACAGAAGTTTCGTAATCGTCCAGCCCATATTGTTCGACATAATTATCCAGAATCCCCATACTCTAAAGTCAAGCCAAACTTCGTGTCGTCTATCACCGAGAAATCAGGCCGTGTCTTTTTATATGATCCAACAATTCAAGTATCTTAGCGATCGCCTCTTTGTAATCTGCCGGTAAAACTTTCTTAGCACCGTTGTGATGTGCATGCAGCGTTGTTTAAGTTCCCTGCCTTCCCATTCATCGTCCATCACTTGAGATACAAACTCGCAAGCATCAAAATCGTCGATAACAAGTTTCAAATCTTTCGTAAACAGATCGAAAAATTGCTCGTTAAACATGTTTTTAAAAGGTTCTGCCATTCTTTAAATATATAGTTTAGTTAAACAGTTATTGTTTTTATGGAGCGACTAAATAATGTTTCTTTGATAAATTCGTTTTTATAATTTGAATTTTAAAGTGTTGATAATTATTTTATGCCGATCTATTTGTTTGTTATACAAATATATGCCATTTTTTAGGATAGCCCTATATTGCGCCTTATTTAGGTAAACTATATGAAAAGATTGTGCGAGAGGGAGTCTATTTAGAGAATATCATAAAAAGTGGGCCACAAAAGATTGCAGCCCACTTATACCTTATATATGATAATATGATAGCAAAAGACTAATCGAAGAAACTCTTGAATTTCTTGAAAATCTTCTCTTTACCGACGTGTTAGGTTTGAAATTGTCTGAAGCTTCCATCTTTTCGAGCGTGTTCTTTTCCTCCTTGTTGAGAGCTTCCGGCACATAGATACTGATATTGACCAGCAAATCTCCCGTACCGTACCCGTTTACATTCGGCAACCCCTTGCCACGCAAGCGAAGCACTTTACCCGGTTGAGTACCCGAATCAATCTTCACTTTCACTTTGCCGTCGATTGTTGGAATTTCCACAGCACCGCCCAGTGCAGCCGTCGGGAAACTAAGCAACAGATTATAAATCAAATCATTTTCGTCGCGAATCAAGTCCTGATGCGGTTCTTCCTCAACGAGGATCAATAAGTCGCCTGCCACACCGTTGTGCTTGCCGGCATTTCCTTTGCCGCCCATAGAGAGCTGCATACCTTCTGCCACTCCGGCAGGGATATTCACCGATACTACTTCCTCACCGTAAATGATTCCGTCGCCACCACACTTCTTACATTTATTCTTGATAATCTTTCCCTCGCCGCCACACGTAGAACAAGTGACGCGAGTCTGCATCGTGCCCAGAATGGTCTGCTGGTTACGGATCACCGAGCCGCTACCCTTACAAGTAGGACAAGTCTCCGATCCGCCGTCACCCTCGGCACCCGTGCCATGACACTGGTCGCACGGCACATATTTTTTGAGTTTAAATTTCTTTTCTACTCCGGTAGAGATTTCCTTCAACGTCAGCTTCACTTTCACACGGAGGTCACTGCCGCGATACCGGCGTTGCTGTGAACCGCCACCGCCGCCAAATCCGCTGAATCCTCCGAAGCCTCCCCCGAAACCGCCGCCGCGGCCACCAAAGATGTCGCCAAACATAGAGAAGATGTCATCCATCGACATTCCCTCGCCACCGAAACCACCGAACGGACCGCCATTGCCTGCCGCACCGCTCACTCCCGCATGACCGAACTGATCGTAACGCGAACGCTTCTCCGGATTGCTCAACACGTCGTATGCCTCGGCCGCCTCCTTAAATTTCTCTTCAGCCTCCTTGTCGCCCGGATTCTTGTCGGGGTGATACTGAATTGCTTTCTTACGGTATGCTTTCTTTATTTCTTCTACTGTGGCTGTCTTCGTCACCTCCAATATTTCGTAATAGTCTCTTTTTTCTGCCATGCCCATTTATTGATTTATGATTGAAAAGATTTATGATTTATGAATTCTGATTTATGATTTACTCTGCAGACCAATAGCGCAGCCATAAATCATAAATCATAAATCTCCTCATTCTCCTACTACCACTTTAGCGTGGCGGAGCACTTTGTCGTTCAGTGTATATCCCGTTTGCACACAGTCCAGAATCTTACCTTTCTGTGCTTCCGACGGTGCGGGGATTACCGCGATGGCTTCATGGTAATCAGTGTCCAGTGGTTGGTCTTTTGTTTCGATGACTTTCACACCGTTTTGTGCCAGGACAGCCATAAATTTATTGTAAATCAGTTCTACTCCTTCTTTTACGGCATTGACATCTGTTGCCGTTTCCATTGTTTTGATGGCACGTTCGAAGTCGTCCACCACCGGAAGAATGCTGCTAAGGCTCTTTTCGCCACCGTTCAGAATCAGTTCGGCCTTTTCCTTCATGGTGCGTTTCCGGTAGTTGTCAAATTCGGCAGACAAGCGCAGGTATTTATCTTTCTGCTCTTCAATCTCCTCTTGGGCCTTTTCCAGTTCTTTTTCCAACTCTTCTTCATGAGTCAGGGGAGTGGCGTCCTCCGCTTGTTCGTTTTGCGGTTGTTCTTCCGCATGGTTTTGAGTTTCCTCAACGTTCAGTTCTTCTTCCTTCACTTTTTTTTCTTTCGGATCCATCTTGGTATTTACTATTTTACTAGTTACTATTTACTATTTAACACACACGTTATCTTCACTTGGTAAAATAACGCCAATAAACATACCGGGCTGACCGGATGTCATTGATTTTGTCTGCAAAAACTTTGCCAAGTTGGCTGTTTTGCCAAAAAACGCAGCAAAGGTAACACTTTTATGTCAGATTGGCACATATCAGATAGCTCATAATTCATTTTAAATGTCTAACTTTGCACGCTAAAATAGTTAATACTATAATAGTAACTAACGAAATAGTAAAATAGTAACTAACGGAATAGTAAAATAGTAGCTAGCAAAATAGTAAAATAGTAACTAGTAAAATAGTAAATAAAGAAGATGATTACAGTTTCGAACGTTTCGGTACAGTTTGGTAAAAGAGTGTTGTTTAATGACGTAAACTTGAAGTTTACGAGTGGTAATTGTTATGGTATTATTGGTGCTAACGGTGCGGGAAAATCTACCTTCCTTCGTACGATTTACGGAGATTTGGACCCGACAACGGGTACCATTGCGCTCGGACCGGGCGAACGCCTTTCGGTGTTGAGCCAGGACCACTTTAAGTGGGACTCTTATACCGTTATGGATACTGTGATGATGGGGCATACTGTGTTGTGGGACATCATGAAGCAACGCGAAGAATTGTATGCGAAAGAAGATTTCACAGATGAAGACGGACTGAAAGTATCCGAGTTGGAAGAGAAATTTGCCGAGTTGGACGGATGGAATGCGGAAAGCGACGCAGCCATGCTGTTGAGCGGACTGGGCGTGAAAGAAGATAAGCATTATGTATTGATGGGTGAGTTGAGCGGTAAGGAAAAAGTGCGTGTCATGCTGGCGCAGGCATTGTACGGAAATCCGGACAATCTCTTGCTCGATGAGCCTACCAATGACTTGGATATGGAGACAGTGACCTGGTTGGAAGAGTATCTCTCCAACTTCGAGCATACCGTATTGGTAGTGAGTCACGACCGTCACTTCCTCGATTCTGTATGTACGCACACCGTAGACATCGACTACGGAAAAATCAATATGTTTGCCGGTAACTATAGTTTCTGGTACGAATCCAGCCAGTTGGCTCTTCGTCAGCAGCAGAACCAGAAGGCGAAGGCTGAGGAGAAGAAGAAAGAGCTGGAAGAATTTATCCGCCGTTTCAGCGCCAACGTAGCGAAGAGTAAGCAGACCACGAGCCGTAAGAAGATGTTGGAGAAACTGAACGTAGAAGAAATCAAACCTTCTTCACGTAAGTATCCGGGCATCATCTTCACTCCCGAACGTGAGCCGGGCAACCAGATTCTGGAAGTTTCCGGATTGAGCAAGAAGACGGAAGAAGGCGTAGTGCTTTTCAACGACGTCAATTTCAACGTAGAGAAAGGTGACAAAGTGGTATTCCTGTCGCGCAACCCGCGTGCGATGACTGCGTTCTTCGAAATCATCAACGGAAACATGAAGCCGGATGCCGGTACCTTCAACTGGGGGGTAACCATTACCACTGCTTACCTGCCGCTGGATAATACCGATTTCTTCAATACCGACCTCAACCTGGTGGACTGGTTGAGCCAGTTTGGCGAAGGAAACGAAGTGTATATGAAAGGTTTCCTCGGCCGTATGCTTTTCTCCGGCGAAGAGGTGTTGAAGAAAGTAAGCGTACTCTCCGGAGGTGAGAAGATGCGTTGTATGATTGCCCGTATGCAGCTCCGCAATGCGAACTGTCTGATTCTGGACACTCCGACCAACCACTTGGATTTGGAATCTATCCAGGCATTCAACAACAACCTGAAGACGTACAGGGGAAACATCCTTTTCTCTTCTCATGACCACGAGTTTATCCAGACGGTTGCCAACCGCATCATCGAACTGACACCGAACGGTATCATCGACAAGATGATGGAGTATGACGAATATATCACGTCCGATCACATCAAGGAATTGAGAGCGAAGATGTACGGGGATAAGTAATTCCCCGTCTTGGATGTCGTAGCCATCGTATAAAACTTAGGCGCGAATTACACGGATAACACGTTTCTGATTTTAAAGAAATCGTGCAATTCGTGTAATCCGCGCCTGATTTTTATAGATAGGATTCCATTCACCTGTTCTGATGAGATTATTTATTTAGCCCAATATCAGATGTGGAGGTGAGTGCATACCTAAATCGGTGTTTGTGATGTGACAAGTACTTTATGATACCTCTTCCATCAGCGCCAATTCCCAACTGCGCCATACGATCGTTGCCAGTTTCAATCCCCCTTTCTCACGAGCTTCTGCCACACATTCATCCTTGCTATAGCGAATCAACTGTTCCCGTGCATCATCGGCAAGTGCGCGTATCTCTTTCTCCGATGCTCCTGCTTTCGCATACTTCACCTCCAATAGATACGTGTACGGTGGAGATACGGGTGCCGCCGGACTGGGCTTAAAGAAGAAATCGGCAAAACCCTTATTCATCTCATATTCCGGATATAGTTGATAATAGCGGAACATACTTAGATAGGCGAGGAGGAATCCTTTGATATGAGCTTCCCCTTCTATGTACTCCTTATCCGGCTCTGCTCCCGAATGGCCTCTGCTAGAAATTCGAACAACGGTTTCCAGTCTCCTTTGAAAGACATATTCTCAAACAGAGTGCGCAAGCGGTTCACGTCGAGCTTGAAGATGTCATGACGGGCATATCCCTGAATCAGGAAATTGAATAGCTGTTCGCGAACCACCAGATTGGGAATGTGCAGGAGGGACGCCCCATCATATCCACCCCTTTGATAGAAAGCAGTCCGAAATAGAACAGCAGAGATTTGAAGTTGCCCACGTCCGTCATTTCCAGTGCGGAGAAATGGGTGACTATTTCAGTCACTATCTCGCCTTGCTCCGCAATCTCCTTGATGACGGAGAAGTTTTCGCCCAGTCCATGGTCGAGACGGACAAGGTAGGCAAGCTTGTTAAAGTCCGTACGGATATTGGGATCTACAATCTCGTCCGGTTTTACTCCGTGCAATATCAATGACTTCATGCAGTAGAGCACCATGTCCGAGTTGAACATACAATCTGCTAATTTATTTTTACTGAAGCAATAATTGTCATAGTTAGGCTTCATCATTGTCACTGCATCGTCTACCGACATCGGGAGAGCGCCTTGTTCCTTATAATACGTCAGCATCTCGCGCAATTCCTTCTCGCTGAAACCTACAAGGTCGTTAAACCAGGGGTCGGTGGTGATATTCGTTCCGATGTTGAATCCGCTTGTCACGTCGTCCATCGTCACCGGGCTTACTCCTGTGATGAACAAACGGTTGACGGCAGAACCCATTCCTGTCGTGGCGGCTTTGATTACATTGAAAAACCTGCGGATATATCCTTCGCCATGCGTCGCTTTTCGATATAAGTCCGTGCCGTAAGTAGAAAGAATGGTATTCGTGAAATTATCGTATTCATCAATCAGGAGATAGATTTTGATGTCTCCCTTGAGGGTGGCATACGAATTGATGGCGGATAGCAGTGCTCCCGGTTCTTCGAGCGTTTCTTCGTTCAGCACGTTCCAGATTTCCTTTCCCAAAATATGTTCGTACTTTTGCAGAAAATGTCTTAGTTTCCCGCAACAATGCAACCGGAAAGATTCCTCCACCTCATTGATATTCGAGCTCACTTCCGAGAAATTGAATCTCATGATGAGAAACTGGTTATGTATCGGCGTAGGATGCTGCCCGATATACAGATTGCCGAACAATTCGTCGAACTGGTCGGCATACCGAACGTCATAATAAGCCTCCAGCATTGCCAGCGTCAGACTTTTCCCGAAGCGCCGGGGACGGATCAGGAACAGATAAGACGGTTGCATTTCTATCTTTTCGATAAACATCGTCTTATCCACATAATAATAGTTTTCTTTTTGGATGCGACCGAAATCCGTCAATCCGTATGGTATTTGCTTCATCATATTGCGATTCCTTTCTTTATTCATCATTCATATCGAGCAAATATACGGAAAACGGATGAATGTGACACGTTTAATGCCACTAATTTATCCGTTTATCTGTTATTTCGTGCAAAAACGACTATTTGGAGGAAAAAGCTATTTTGTGGAAAAACGACTATCCGTGTGAAAACTGCCATTTCGCGGGAAAACTACAACTCCAACCCCGTCTGCACCGGAAGCTGCGGGCGTATTGAATTTTCTTTGCGCTCTTCGGCCGAATACTCCACCACCCAATATTCCGTGATGTTGTTGGAGGTCTTCCGTGAGTGGAAATGGTTGTTTTCCAATACCGTGACCAGCATTTGTTTCATCTGTGCGTTGGCTTGTGTGCGCCCGTTCATGCTCAATATTGACAGCAGCTGGGAGGCAGGATACCATTTTGCTTGTATATCGTTTGGTCTGGCTGGCCGGAAATAGAAGAAAAGATTCTCCTCTAACGGATCTTTTTGGCGGAACGCCTCATTGCGGTTGTTGAAACGTAATCTCCTCGGTTCTCATACCAATATTGAAACCCTGCCGGTAGAGTGCGTATGCTTGTGCATATATCCCCTGATGGTTGACAGGCGTGTGATAATCTATTTCCAGCAACGTATTGAACAGGATGCGCCTGTTCTCGCCGATGTCCGGCAGACAGTGCGGGTTGTTGGTGCTGGCGATGAATGATGCGCGGCGGATGAACGTATAATTTTGGATGTCGTAAACCTTCCGTTCGTTCATTACATCTTGCGTGATGAGACTTTTCAACTCCTGCATGCGTGCGGGAGAGAGCGTATCAAACTCATCCAGATTGATGAGCAGGCAGGACGACATTTGCAGGAGATGGTCTTTGTTGTCGGGACTAATCATGCCGTTGCGATAATAATCCTTCAGCTCCGGTGGGAGGAGATGGCGGACAAAAGTACTCTTGCCTTTTCCCTGTGCGCCGTGGAGCAGCATCAACTGGTGGTTTTGCGCTTCGTCGTCGATGGCACATGCCACCATTCCCACCAGCCAGCGGCGGAAGCTGTCTTCAAAAAAAGCCTGGTCTGCCGCTTTCACTGTTTTTGTCAGTTGGCCGATGTGGTCTGTTTTCCCGTCCCATGTCTGGAGTGAGGTGAAATAATGGACAAACGGGTTGAACGGCTTTGCATAGTCCGAGTCCACCAGTGCTTTCAAATTAGCTTGCGAACTGTATATCTTCTTCATCTGTGCGTTGATATAGAATGTGTTGACATCCTTTGTGCGCAGTGTACTGAAAGGCGGCTGCTCTGTTTTAGGGAGATCAGGTATTATTTTCCGGAACTCGATTTGCTCTTTCACCACGTTTCTCCTAATTTCGTAGTGTTCATCCATAAATTTGATGACCTGGCATATTCTCGGTTGTTGGCTTTCTTCTTCTGCCTGGTCGGTCTTTGAGGTGTATTGGTAGGCATTGTGCAGGGGGAGAGTGAGGTCGAAGTCGGGTAGGTCGCCGAAATGACTGTGTGCCAGACTGACGGATTCCTCTTCCGTGATATGGCGGTGGTAACACTGATTGCCGAGACAATAGAAGAAATTGTCCCGGTTGCCTATCTCGAGACGTTCTTTGCGTTTGGTGTACTCCAGCGCCTTGCGGAAGTCGAGTTGCACTTGCAGGTCGATGGGCGACGCATTCTCCTGCACGGGGAGGAGCGGGGATCGTTTTCCCGGATTCTTGCGCTTCTTGTTTTTACATTCTTCTTCAGTGGGCAGTGTCACTTTTACGGTCAGCGGCTTCACGTTTTCCAGTCGTTCGGTAGAGAGGAAAGCGTCCGGATCGTGCGACACGAAGAATCCGCGTCCCGGGTCGCTTCCGCTGGTGTCTACTTTGGTATTGAGCAGCTTTTCATATTGGCTGCTTGCCAGAGCGTACATGCGGTGGTGGTAGCGTTCGAGGGTGAGGAAGTCTACGGTTCCCAATGCGTTCAGTTCGGCGCGTAAGGCTTCCGCCTCATTGCCGGTAAGATAGACGAAGATCTTCAGCCCGTGCATCCGGGGGCTGACGAAGCTGCCTAGCGTGTCGGGGCAATCGTTCACTAGTTGGCGGAATTCCGGGATCTTTTCTGCCGGCATATCGTCACAGTCGAGCGTGATGATGTCCTGATACGTGTCCAGACTGTAAGCCAGCCTTTCCTTGGCGTAAGTAGCCGTGATGGTGCAGTAGGGCAGTTGCTTCTTCATGTGGTCTGCTTTCACCGTTTCTCCTGCATCCATTGCTTCCCGGAGTCTCCGGATTCTGTCGCGATAGATATCTCCCCGGATAAATTCGAACATTTGCCGGATACTGATACTTCCTGATACGAGTGATAATCCCCTGTATGTCGTTATTGAGATATTTTCCATTTTAATTATTGATATGAATGTAAGTCGTGTCAATATTAACACACTGCAAAGGACGGCTTTTCATGTAGAATAAAAAAACTGCTTTTGGTACTCAAAAAGCAGTTTTTTAACAGTCGGCTCTTTCGTGTTAATCCTCAAGAAGCGTTCTTTTCATTCTTTGTATCTCATAATCAATCTCTTCCACGCTTAATGATTCGTCCGAATCATCCGATTTCTTGAAATCAACAGCCATAAACAACAACTCTGCAAAGTATTTGGGGCTTTTAATGTTAAAAACAGAGTCATGGTCATAACAGAGATGGACAAAGGGGAGGAGAAACTTCTTGCGGTCGCCTGGACTTACCTCTATTCTGTTGGTATACAAATTGTTGACAGTGCCAAGCATTTGCGTGATAAACTGGGATACTTGGGGAAATTCTCCCTTTTCGAGTGTTACAGCCTGTTTGTTCTGGTAAACGAAGCCTTCGGAAAAAATGTCTTTTTTCTCATGATTTTAAGTGTTATTTGATTAGTGTTAAAAAATGTTGGTCTAAAAAGACGCAAAGGTACGTTTTATTTTGTTTCTATCGTTTACTTATACTTTTTATTCTCTTTATATATTTTATTTGATGGAAAAAGCGTGTAATTGAGGTGGAACCCCTCCACCTCAATTACACGCTTTTTCTATATAAAAAGAATATTCTCTCGCGCCTGCGCACGTGTACATTATTAAATAAGAAAACTAACAGCATTCAATAAGAAAACACACAGCCTGTTTGTCTTCAAGATACCATATATTACACGGAGTTCCATCATAATATCGACAGGGCACAGTTGCAGGGCTGGCATTATAAAACAGATATCGGACAGAATACCCCCATAACCGCTTTTGTTTTCATTATAGCTAATCTTGATTTCATTATAGCTAATTCTGATTTCATTATAGCTAATCTCGATTTCATTATAGCTAATTTTATTTTCGTTATAGCTAATCAGCACTTGCCCTAAAGAGATTCATGGCTCATCGAGATACCTCACGATGAGCCGCACCTGCTGCACTATAAGCGTGGTCGTTTTTTCCTTCGCCGCCGCTATACATTGCGTCATATAATTCCTTGTTATTTCTGATCCACTCCCTCATTTTTCGCATGGCATACACCAACGGTACATACGGATTATATAAATGTGCCAGCTCCGATTTCAAATACGGACGTATGACAAACGGCTCCTCTGCTATCTCTTCTTTTTCTGCTTTCATATCTTCGGAAAATTAATTTTATCGTATTCCAAATATACGGAAAATCTCCCGCTTGTCCAAGTATATAAGTCAAATAAAATCACTCTGAATAAAAGTAAATACATTCTGAATGAAAGTAAGACAAACTAGGTCAAAGTAAGACAAAGTACGTCATTCTATCCCCTTATAATACACTACCTTTGAGGTATCGAAAGAAAAAGAAACAGAGCTCGTTCCTCTCTTCCGATATTGATTGCGGCAACCGCAATCTGTAATATTTTTTTCAATTATTAATTCTCAATTTTTAATTTATCATGGCAATACCATTTAAAAGAATGGGTCGTAAAGACCCGAGAAAGGTTGATGGGGTGGTGAAGTATCATCCGCAACTTGTGACGCAGGGACAGAGTGTAGACCTGGATAAACTTGCTTACGATGAAAGAGAAAAGTTCCCTGTCGTTGGGTGACATTCAGAGTGTGTTGACTAATCTCGTAGAAGCGATGCGCACGGCGCTGTTCGACGGTAAATCCGTCAATATTCATGATTTTGGTGTATTCAGCCTTTCCGCTACCACGCGGAGTGGACACGAAAGATGAGTGTACGATGAAGAACATCAAGACGGTGAACATCAATTTCCGTCCTTCGAGCAGTGTCCGTCCCAATCTGACGTCTACCCGTGCCGGTGAAAATCGAGTTTCTGGATCTCGACGCGCCCAAGAAAAAGAAAACCGATGGTGAAGATCCCGGTGATGAAGGTGGCGGAGACTCCGGCGGAGGTAGTGGAGGCGGTAGCGGTGAAGCTCCGGATCCGGCAGCTTAATTCGTAGAGTGCAGATAATGTTTACAACTGATAAGAAAAATAGTGGCACTATGATGAGAAAGATTGATTTGATCGTGATCCACTGTTCCGCCACCCGTGCCGACCGTTCTCTCACCCCGGATGACTTGGAGATGCAACACCGTCGGCGTGGATTTAACGGAACAGGTTATCACTACTACATCCGCAAGGATGGAACAGTTCACCTCACCCGACCGATTGAACGTATCGGTGCGCACGTGAAAGGATTTAACTCGAACAGTGTCGGTATCTGCTACGAAGGCGGTTTGGATGCCCACGGTTGTCCGGCAGACACGCGGACATCGGAACAACGGGCGGCACTCCGCTTACTGGTACATCAATTATTTGAGACTTTCCCCGGTAGCCGGGTGTGCGGTCATCGGGATTTAAGTCCCGACCGCAACGGAAACGGGGAGATTGAGCCGGAAGAATGGATCAAGGCGTGTCCGTGTTTTGAGGTGAAAGCGGAGTTTGGTTTTTTTAGGAAGTAGTGCGCAGGTCATAGGAAGTAATGAATCATTTAAAGAGTTCGGAAAGGAGGTGTGTAGAGTTATGGCAAGTAAGAAATCCCTTTGGGATATGATTTTGAAAGTAGTCATCGCGGTGGCGTCAGCAGTAGCAGGCGTATTTGGAGCTAATGCGATGAGTCTGTAAGAAACAGAGGATTAGTTTATTTTAGAGAGGGTGCATAGATTTTCTATTTCACCCTCTCTATTTTTTATTACTCATAAAATAAATTGTATATTTATTTCTTATAAACCAACTTACTCGGAACTCCCTCCCCGAATAAATTATCACCCAGCGTCGTAATCTTATTTCCGGTAGCCAACACATAGCGGAGATTATCGCATCCCATAAAAGCACCGAACTCAATAGCTGTCACACTGGCCGGCAGCTCCAACGTGCCGCAAAGGCGACCGCAGTTGCTAAATACACGCTGTCCGATAGATTTCAGATTATGAGGTAATTTCATATTTAGTAGATACTTCTTCTGTGCGAAAGTGAAGTCGGGGATAGCCGTTGCGTTCGTTCTGGAAATATCGACAGAGACGAGATTCGGCATATAATCGCGGATCAGTTTGAAGTCGGCGTTATCCAGCTTGCCCTCAACGGTCAGGAAGTTGATGTCTCTGGGTTGCAGCCCCGCTTTCAGGATCTCTTCTTCCAGTTTGCCCATGGCGCCCACTTGCAGGGTAGTCTCTACCGGTTCCCCCTCGATAAACGCAAAGTTTTGCCATCTGTCCTTGTAGCGGTAAGAGTCGCTGCTGCCCAGGGGGACGAAGATAGCGGTAACGCTGTCTGCCAACGCTTCCGGCAACAGGTTGGGAGCTGTCTTCTTGCGGATCTGGCAGATTTTCAGGTTCTCGCAACCTTTGAAGGCGGCATCTTCGATATTCTTTGTTTTCTCCGAAAGAATCACTTTCTCCAGCGTGGCTTTGCCTTTGGTCACTCCGTCCACCACATTCGAGAATGCGTATGCAGGAATGAAGTTCGGCATATAAATATAGAATTTCCCGTTGGGATAAGTTCCCGCTTTTCCGCTGTACATCTTGATTTCAGCGTTCGAAATATCCAATACTTTCAGATTATCAAATTCGTCACGGAGATGGCGGAAGTCCTCCGCGTTCAGTTTGCCGGTCAGTGTGAGATGGGTGACACTGTTGGCTTCCTCTTCAGTCATCATGGAAATCAGCGTACCGGGCTTACTCACATAATACGTTTTACTCACTTGGGCGGCTGCTCCTAACGCATTAGCGGCCAATAAGAAACTTATCAATAGTAGTTTAATTTTCATAATTTTGTAGATTTGTTCTGACAAATATAGGAAAAATAGAGAATACATGATGTTTTTTTATGTTTTATATCTAATTTTGTAGCCGGATTAACAAATTGTAAAAATGGAGGCAGACAACATTGCTGGGGGCAAAGAACCCAAAAGACTTCCTGTGTGGGCTTGTATCCCGCTGTTTATTGTGATACTTTTCATCCTTCTTGGATTGTATGGTACGCTGGCCCGCGGATGTTTGTCGTTGGTGTTGGGTGTGGAAGCCCGCCATCCGGGAGTGATGGGATACATTATCCTCGAAGCCAGTATGCTGCTCGCCGTTCTGACCGCCGCCATTCCTATGCTCCGCTTCGAACGCCGTCCGTTTTCTGATTTGGGGCTCTCCTTAAAAGGACACGTTAAGGGACTGTGGTATGGCTTCCTGATGGCAATCCTGCTCTATCTGTTCGGCTTCGGAATCTCGTTCGTCTTGGGAGAAATAGAAGTCACCGGTTTCCAGTTCAAGCCGTTGGATCTGCTGGGCTCGTGGGTGTTTTTCCTGCTGGTCGCCTTGTTCGAAGAAATACTGATGCGCGGCTATATCCTCGGACGCCTGCTGCATACCACCATGAATAAATTCCTGGCACTTTTGTCTCGGCAGCGTTATTCGCCTTTATGCATATCTTCAATCCCGAAATAGCTTTCCTGCCTATGCTCAACCTGTTGCTGGCAGGTATGCTGCTGGGAGCTTCCTATCTATATACGCGGAACCTGTGTTTCCCTATCTCGCTCCATCTTTTCTGGAATTGGATTCAAGGCCCCATCCTCGGTTATCAGGTAAGCGGAAACAACTTCACCACCAGTATGCTGACTTTGCGTATGCCCGAAGAAAACGTACTGAATGGCGGAGCCTTCGGTTTTGAAGGCTCGCTCATTTGCACAGTACTTATGATTGTATTTACGATTCTGATCGTGTGGTGGGGAGAGAAGCAATCAGTCTTGCGGTACCCCGATCATGCTAAGCTGAATCCGTTTCCGGTCATAATCTACATTCATCACCCTCACCATGACGTGCTGATGGATGGACACCACTTCTGTCGGGTCGGAAATGAACCGTTCCGCTAATTGAGAAAGGTGTACAAGACCGTTCTCCTTAATTCCTATATCGACAAACGCACCGAAATTAGTGATATTGCCTACAATGCCCGGAAGAATCATCCCTTCGCGTAAATCGGCTATGGTGCGTACGTTCTTGTCGAACTCGAAGACTTTGATAGCCTTGCGCGGGTCACGTCCCGGCTTGTCGAGCTCCTGCAGAATGTCCTGTAAGGTAGGCAGGCCGACGGTAGGAGTGATATAGTCGGAAATATTGATCTTCCGGCGAAGTTCCTTGTCGGCTATCAACTCGTCGATGGTGCATTTCAGGTCTTTGGCCATTTGCTCTACGATGTGGTAACTTTCCGGATGCACGGCGGTATGATCCAACGGATTTTTAGCTCCGGGGATGCGAAGAAATCCTGCGCATTGCTCGAAGGCTTTGGCGCCCATGCGCGGCACTTTCATCAGTTCTTTCCGCGAACCGAAAGCTCCGTTCTCTGCCCGGTAATTGACAATGTTCTGTGCCAGTTGGGGGCCTAGACCGGATATATAGGTGAGCAGATGACTGCTTGCCGTATTCAGATTTACCCCGACCAGATTCACGCAATTCTCTACCGTCTGATCGAGTGCTTTCTTCAGCTTCGTCTGGTCTACATCGTGCTGGTATTGGCCCACGCCGATAGACTTTGGATCTATCTTCACCAACTCTGCCAACGGATCCATCAGGCGGCGTCCGATGGAGACTGCCCCACGCACCGTTACGTCGTAATCCGGAAACTCGTCACGAGCAATTTTGGAAGCTGAATAAATGGAAGCCCCCTGCTCGCTGACTACAAACACGGGTATCTGACGGTCGAAACTCTGACTGTTGATGAAATCTTCCGTCTCCCGGCTTGCCGTTCCGTTACCGATGGAGATGGCTTCTATCTGGTAGGCCTCAATCATCTTGCGAAGTTTCGAAGCAGCCTCGCCGGTCTTGTTGATCGGAGGATGCGGATAGATATTCTCATTATGCAACAGATTGCCTTGTGCGTCGAGACAAACCACCTTACATCCGGTACGGAATCCGGGGTCGATGGCGAGCACCCGTTTTTGTCCCAATGGCGGAGCGAGAAGAAGTTGGCGGAGGTTTTCGGTGAATACGCGAATTGCTTCATCGTCGGCTTTCTCTTTGGATTGGGCGGCAAATTCTGTTTCAATGGAAGGCTTGAGCAACCGTTTGTAAGCATCCGTCGTAGCTTCGCCCACTTGCCGGCTACATTCGTTGTTGCCACGTACGAATTGGCGTTCCAAACGTTCGATGCAGGCCTCGTCGTCAGGATTGATAGACACTTTCAGTAACCCTTCCGACTCTGCCCGGCGGATGGCGAGCAGACGGTGGGACGTGCAACGTTTCAGTGGCTCGGAGAAATCGAAATAATCGCGGTATTTCGCTGCTTCTTCCTCTTTTCCTTTGACTAATTTGGCCGTAATCTCTGCCTGGCGCCCGAACTGGTTACGTACCGCGTTGCGGGCACGCTCGTCTTCGTTCACCTGCTCCGCGATAATGTCACGCGCACCTTTCAGCGCATCTTCCACATCTTTCACTTCGCCTTTCACAAAGGAAGCGGCTTTGGCACTAAGGTTGTTTTCCCGTTGCAACAGCAGGATGGTGGCAAGCGGCTCCAGCCCTTTCTGGCGGGCCACTTCGGCACGTGTCTTCCGTTTGGGTTTGTAAGGGAGGTATATATCTTCCAGTTCCGTCGGGTTCCGGTGTCGTTGATGCGTTTCTCCAGTTCCGCAGTCAGTTTGCTCTGTTCGGTGATGGTGCCGAGAATCGTTTCTTTCCGTTTGGCTATGTCGCACAACTTATCGTGTTGCTCTTTGATCTGCTCTATCTGCACCTCATCCAGCCCGCCAGTGGCTTCTTTGCGGTATCGGCTGATGAAAGGAATCGTAGCACCTTCGCCCAAAAGATGGAGCGTGCTGCTTATTTGTCTTTCCGGTATGCCCAGAAATCCGGAAATCATCTTGTGAAATAATTCCATAATTTGTATTTTTTGACAGTAAATGAGCGACAAAATACATATAAATCTGTTAAACCCGACAAGTTTTACTATATTTGCAACTCAATTAATGAATTAACACATCAAAACTGCATTATTATGCTGGGACGTCTTGGATATTTTTTTATCTGTTTTCTTTGGCTCCTGCAGTCATCGAAGGTCTTGGCTGTCTCTAACGATAAGAAACCTATTCTGATTATCTGTTCTTATAATCCGGCAGCGCACCAAACATCGGTCACTATTTCCGATTATATGGATGAATATAGTAAGTTGGGAGGACAGCGCGACATCATCATCGAGAATATGAACTGTAAAAGCTTCTCGGAAGCTCCGCTATGGAGCAAAATGATGACACAGATTCTTGCTAAATATCAAGGGAAAAGCATCCGGCGCAGATTATTTTGTTAGGTCAGGAAGCATGGGCCGCTTATTTGTCGCAGCGGGATGAAATGCAGGTGAAAGTGCCCGTGATGTGCAGTCTGGCCAGTAGCAACGTGGTGATATTGCCGGAAGATACCGTGGAAAGCTGGATAGCTGGATGCCCGAATCTGTCGATCTCTTCGATGACCATCTGAATATCCCCGAACTCAAATCGGGATTTATCAACCAATATGATATAGAGGGTAATATTCAGATGATTCAAGCCTTCTATCCGAAAACGAAACACATTGCCTTTATTTCGGACAACACGTATGGCGGAGTGACCATGCAAGCATTGGTGCGAAAAGAAATGAAGAAATTCCCCGATCTGGATTTGATTCTGATGGATGGACGGAAACATTCTATTTATACCATCGTTGAGGAGTTGAGGCAACTGCCCGAAAACACGGTGATCTGGTGGGAACATGGCGGGTGGATATGAACGAGGGGTATTTCATGAGAAATGCCACGTATGCCATGATGGAAGTTACCCCTACCATTCCGACTTTTACCCCTTCATCGGTGAGTCTCGGTCATTGGGCGATAGGAGGGGTGTTGCCCGACTACCGGAAAGTGGGTGGAGAGATGGCTATGGAGTCTGTACGGATGGATACGCACCCGCAGGATACGGCGAAACATCTTTCGGTAATCGGCTGCAAAGCGGTATTGGATAGCCGGAAGGTGAAGGAATGGGGGCTGGACCCGGCGGTATTGCCTTTTAAAGTGCAGCTTGTCAACCAGCCGGTTTCGTTCTATCAGCAATATACTTATCAGATATGGTCTGCCTGTGCTTTGTTTGTGATACTGGTGCTCGGCTTGTGCATCTCTCTCTTCTATTATTTCCGTACGAAACGCCTGAAAGATGAGCTGCTGAAATCGGAGAAGGACTTGCGCGTAGCAAAAGACAGGGCGGAAGAGTCTAATCGTCTGAAGAGTGCTTTCCTTGCTAATATGAGCCATGAGATACGCACACCGTTGAATTCGATTGTAGGATTCTCGGATGTATTGGCCGTTGGCGGTAGCACGGAGGAGGAACAGCAGTCTTATTATCAGATTATCAAAACCAATTCGGATTTGTTGCTTCGACTGATTAACGATATTCTCGACCTTTCACGTCTGGAGGCCAACCGGGTGACGCTGACTTGGGAGGAATGTGACGTGGTGCAGTTGTGCAGCCAGGTGGTGGCGTCTGTTAGTTTTTCGCGGCAGTCGTCGGAAAACCAGTTCTTGTTTACCACTTCTTTCGAATCTTTCCGGATGGTGACGGATGTGCAGCGTATGCAGCAAGTGATGATTAACCTGCTGTCCAACGCCAACAAGTTTACGAAACGCGGTAAGATCACATTGGACTTTTCTGTGAACGAGGAAACGCAAATGGCTGTCTTCTCGGTGACGGACACCGGATGCGGCATCCCGAAAGAAAAACAGGGACTTGTGTTCGAGCGTTTTGAGAAACTGAATGAATATGCCCAGGGTACCGGACTGGGATTGTCTATCTGTAAATTGATTGTGCACAAATGGAAAGGAAGTATATGGATCGATCCTGACTATACCGGTGGGGCGCGGTTTGTATTCTCTCATCCGTTAAATCTAAATATAGAAAAAGAATGAAACGAATCGTATTAATTTATGGCTTGCTTCTCTGCCTCGCTCTGTCTGTTGCGGCGCAGGAAAAGGTGGTGAAACTGAAGATTGTAGAAACAAGTGATGTACATGGCAATTATTATCCTTATAATTTTATAACCCGCCACGAATGGAAGGGGAGTCTCGCACGGGTTTATTCTTTCGTGCAGAAAGAGCGCGAACAATATAAGGAGAATCTGATATTGCTGGATAACGGCGATATTTTGCAGGGACAGCCCACTGCCTATTACTATAATTATATAGATACGGTGTCTCCCCATCTTTGCTCGGAAATGATGAATTACATGAAGTATGATGCCGGCAACATGGGTAACCATGACGTGGAAACGGGACGTGCCGTTTTCGACCGTTGGATCACCACTTGTGACTTCCCAGTGTTGGGTGCCAACATCATAGATACATCTACGGGACAGCCCCATCTGGTTCCTTACAAAGTGTTGGAACGTGATGGCGTGAAGATCGTGGTATTGGGAATGATTACCTGCCATCCCTGCATGGCTCTCCGAAAATCTGTGGAAAGGATTGCGTTTCGACGATATGGAAGAGACGGCACGCAAATGGATGAAGGTTATCCGTGAAAAAGAGAACCCGGATTTGGTGGTCGGCTTGTTCCATGCTGGACAGGAGGCTTTCAAAATGTCGGGCAAGTACAACGAGAATGCTTCTCTCAACGTAGCGAAGAATGTGCCGGGATTCGATATCGTATTGATGGGGCACGATCATTCCCGCGAATGTAAGAAGGTGATGAATGTTGCCGGAGACTCGGTGTTGATTATCGATCCGGCCAGCAATGGGATTGTTTTGTCTAACGTAGATGTGACCTTGAAACTGAAAGATGGAAAGGTGCAGAGCAAGGATATCAAGGGTGTCTTGACGGAAACGGAGGCTTACGGAATCAGCGAGGACTTTATGAAGCGTTTTGCCCCGCAATATGAAACGGTGCAGAAGTTCGTTTCGAAGAAGATCGGCACTTTTACCGAAAGTATCTCCACTCATCCTGCTTTCTTCGGCCCTTCTGCCTTTATCGACCTGATACATACCTTGCAGCTCGACATCACCGGTGCCGACATCTCGTTTGCCGCTCCGCTTTCGTTTGATTCGGAAATAAAGAAGGGGGATGTATTCGTGAGTGATATGTTCAATTTATATAAGTATGAGAACATGCTGTATGTGATGACTCTGTCCGGAAAGGAGATTAAGGATTTCTTGGAGATGTCTTATTATATGTGGACGAACCGGATGAAATCGCCGGAGGATCATCTGCTCTGGTTCAAGGAGAAGCGTCGTGAAAGTGCGGAGGATAGATCGTCTTTCCAGAATTACAGTTTTAATTTCGACTCGGCTTCGGGCATTATTTATACGGTGGATGTCACTAAACCGCAGGGTGAAAAAATAACGATTACAAGCATGGCCGATGGTTCTCCTTTCCGCATGGATAAGATATATAAGGTGGCCTTGAATTCTTACCGTGGCAATGGTGGCGGAGAATTGCTGACGAAAGGGTCGGGCATCCCGCAGGAGAAATTGAAAGACCGCATTATTTTCTCTACGGATAAGGACCTCCGTTTCTATCTGATGAATTATATTGAGAAGAAAGGAACGATGGACCCGAAAGCGCTCAATCAGTGGAAGTTTGTCCCGGAAAAGTGGACAGTGCCGGCTGCCAAACGTGATTATGAATATCTGTTCCGGTCTGTTCGATAAGTATCTAAAAGTGTTCATTATGTCCGATAATGCTCCCGATTGGCTTGTATATCTGATTAAATGCTGGTATATTTGTCGCCAAAAAAAGAGAGAGTATGGATATTCAAAGTGTTCCGAAAGTAGGTATTTCTTCGGTAGTTCATTCTAAACATATAGATGCCGACAACATTGATGTTGTTGATAATGATATAGCGCTTTTCGATACGGAGAGCGTTATATCGTTGTATAACGGGCCTACCAAACTGGAAGTGTTGACGGTGGGGCTTTGTCTGGAGGGTACCGGTACTTTTAAGATCAGTCTGCGTGAATTTCAATTGTGTCCCGGATTGATGGTGATAGCACTGCCTAATCAGATTATCGAGCAGCGGTATTTCAGTCACGATTTTAAAGGCATTTTCTTTGCTGTGTCGAAGAACTTGCTGGAGACGTTGCCTAAGATCGGAAATGTGCTTTCTTTGTTTTTTTATCTGAAAGATTATCCGTGTTTCGACCTCACCCGCACGAGCAGGAGGTGGTGAAGGAGTATCACGCGTTTATCAGGAAACGGTTGAGGAATAAGGAAGCTTTATACCGTAGGAAGTGGTAATGGGACTGATGCAGGGTTCTTTTTCGAGCTTTGCACTATTTTCACTAATCATGCACCTGCAAACGCTACTACGATGAAGAATAAAAGCCGGAAAGAGTATATCTTCGAACGCTTTTATGAGTCTCTGGTGGAGTCTTACCAGTCTGAACGCAGCGTAAAATACTATGCCGACCAACTGTGTCTGACGCCGAAACATCTTTCGGGAGTAGTGAAAGAAGTCAGCGGAAAAACGGTGGGAGAGTGGATTGATGAGTTGGTGATTCTGGAAGCGAAAGCCCTCCTGAATTCTTCAAGTATGAATATACAGGAGATTGCCGACCGGCTGAATTTTGCAAACCAGTCTTTCTTCGGGAAATACTTCAAGCATTACACCGGTATGTCTCCAAAAGAATACCGGAAAAGCCGCTAAAATCATAGAACACCGGAGCGTACACGGCTTAGTGTCTCCGGTGTCATCAGAAGATAGGAAGCGATGTGTGCCAGAGGCGCGCGTTTGATGATTTCCGGATGTGTTTCGAGCAGGAGGTTATAACGTTCGCGAGCGGATTCGAAACGCCAGGAGTCTGCTTTAACCTGTGATACAATTAAAGAGTATTCCAATATCTTTTGATAGAACATGTTGATTTCCCAGTTCTCCCTCGCTAATTTTTGTATCATGTCGCGGGGAATAAGTAAATAATGGAAGGTTCAAGAGTTTCCACGATTAGCCGGGTGGGTACTTGTTTCAGAAAACTTTCAATGCACATCACGATACATCCTTCGTATGAGAAATGTTCGGTCACGTCTTTTCCGTTTTTGTAATAGTACTGCCTAAGCATGCCTTTTCCGACAAATACGATTTCATGGGCTACTTCTCCCTCGTTGAGCGCTATGGCTCCTTTGGGAAACTCTTCACGAATCAGTATGCTTTCTATCTGCCGTCTTCCTTCTATACTCATCTCCGGAAAGCGGGAATTGACAACAGCATTTACAGTCTCTCTTAATAGTGTATCCATGTCTTTTCTGTCTTGATGTGTGCAAAAATACTAAAACGGTTGACATAAATCAAGGGTGGTATAAAAGATGTATCTTTGTCCGCAAAATCAAGAAGTAAGGTGATTATGAATAAGATAATAGGCTTGGCAGTGTTGCTGTTTTGTTTGAGTGGTTGCGTTAGGGATAATGATGCTATTTATTATCCGGTTGGCAACGTGGATGTGGAAAGAGGCGGTCCGGCTTTGGAGGCAGGAAAGGGAGATTTGATAGCCCGAAGTTATAATACCGAAGATTATGTGTTGGACACGCTTGCGCAGTATCCGGGTGACCCGACTCTCGGTAAACTGACATTTATGATTAACCTGAAAAATCAGTTGGCGGATCAGGAAGTAGATGGATTTAATGGCGTCGGCCGGTCTAAACTAACGATGAGCCTTGGATATAAAGACGGTAACTATCCGGTAGAAAGTCAAGTCCCTGTTTATACCTCGTCTGATGTGACTGCCAGTTATGCAATCAAACTCCGCTTGAAAGGGGAATTGACCTTGACGGGAGACGAATGGATGATTGACTATGTGTATGCCCAATTAGCGGGCTTATTCCAGCCTTATCCGCCTACGTCTTTCCCGGAAGTGTTTATGTGTAAAGGAGGTGAGCAACCATTCGCTACTTTCGATTCTTTCCGTAGAACCTGGACGTTTGATATAACCTATGATCGTTCCAACCTTTCTTTCAGCCAACTGTATTTCAACTTGTTCGTAAACCTGGCTGGGCAGAAGAGGGAAGAAAGAGTCCGGTTGAGAATAGATAAAGAATCTTACTTTGAGATCTATAAAGAAAAAGAGGAAATGTAGTTTAGCTGCATTTCCTCTTTTTCTTTGTAGGTAGGTACATTAATGGGATAGCACGATAACTATGCGAGATGAAAATTTGCGCAAAATTTGCATTTTTCTTTTGAAAATACCTCTTTATATCGCTTAAAAACGATATTTTGAGATAAATATAAGGCAATAAAAAAGCCCCTTACTTGTTAGTAAGAGGCTGATAATCAGATAGTAGTGGGTACGAGAATCGAACTCGTATTACATGCGTGAGAGGCGTTTTTGTACACCATCTAAAACGCTTATAACTAATATCTTATAATATTTATAAAATCTATTTGCACCGAATTTGCATTAAAAAACGGCACTCATGTCCTTCCTTATAAATATCACCTCTTATATTTCATTTTTATCAAAGAACGTTTTCAATACAAAGTTAATCAATCAATCAGAAATAGCAAATATTATTTGTTTGAATTTAAGCTATCTGTTTCTAGTTTATCCGGCTAATAGTAAACATACTATTATGACAGATGAAGAACTAAGAGCATTTTGCTTAAAGCAAGCTATTCAAATCATTACTCACAAAGAACAGCCTCGAACCATGGGCTTTCAAAATACAGATAGTATATACTTATTTGAACTTACTGAAATCCTTTTAGAGTATATCAAAACAGGAAAACAAAATTATGTACCCGTCTATTTGAACTACTTCAAATAATCTGCGACTATTGCAATTATAGCTATAATGGCAGATGCAATGCTTGTTATTATAGCTATATTTACGCCTGTTCGTTGTCTTTTCCTCTCCTTTTCTTCTCCGCTAAAGAATCCGCGTCTTCCTAATTCAAATCCTTTTTCGTTTAAACCATAATATCGGTTTTTCCCGTCGCCGGAGAAAGTTCCATAAAATCGCATGACGTAATCAACCGCGTTATCGGTAGTAGCTTTTCTTTGATCCTCTGTCAAATCATCAGCATTTATAAGACCCCCTTTGTCGTAGGCGATTTTTATAATTTCTTCTGCGATTATTTCTGTGTTATTCATATTGTTATTATGTTATAATCCACGGAGAAATATTATTATATCTATTGCTTTATATCCTTCTATTTTTAACAATGCTTTCAAATAGGATTCTTTCTTTTCCTCTTTCAATACTCTTTTCAATTCATTGTTATTAACTGATCGCATAGCTTCTCTAGCCTTTAATATACATGCGTTTATTGCATCTGAATAGTTCTCAATATATGGCTTTTCTATTATATCAGATATGACGTCTAAATAACGAAGTAAAGCGTTTTCAAATTGACTCTTAAATAAAAAATTATCTCCTTGTATGAATAATAATGACGTCATTATTTCTGTTTGGCTTTTTTCATTTGCTTTTTCAATGTATTCTATCATTTCTTTTTTGGTAACATTGATACTCTCCGTTAAAGAATCGCTAGTTTGTTTTACTTTACCATCTATCTTCTTATCTATTGCAATCACATTCCAAATCTGCCATCCAATTAACATCGTCACTAAAAGCGATAAAATCCCTACTATCACCCCGATATAGTCTATACCTAACTCCGGCGCGGATGGTAACGAAACGCAAATAGCAACAACGCTACATATAATCGCAGCGATTGACAAACAGTTGCTCCAATATGATTTGATTCGGTTTTTCATGTTTAGTTCGATTTAGTGGTCGATGACACTTGTTTATTTGTTGGTTGCTTCTTCTTTGGATGAGTAGCAGTCGGATTCTTTATACTCTTCATCTTTCCAACTGCTTCGTGCTCTTAAAGAGTAATATATACCATCGTTTTTGACATTAACGGACATAACTTCTAACTTTTTCGGTTTACCGTCTTTTAGAACCCATACACTATCATCAATCTTGTATTTATTTTCTATTTTGCAATTTTCTGAAATAGAAAAATCAAAAACGGCTTGACTATTATTGTAGCTATGGGGCGTAGTTCCTTGATAGAGGAAACAATATTCACCGGGTAAAATCGGCGTTTGTGGTGTTACTCTAAATTCTGTTTCATTTATTGCCTCAATGTTGCAAATTACAATATCTTTGCTTTCCACTCCGGCAAAATTACCTGAATATAAATCAATTTCCCCAGTCTTTAACTCTCTTTTCCCCTTTTGCTTATCAACTTTACTAATACAAATTCATGTGGAGAAGAAGCAACGGTAAACCGCCAATTAGACGCCTTAGAAGTATTCTCCATTTGTTTTGTGTTATTGAAAAGAAACGAAAATCTGGTATATTTGTTTCTATGATATTAGTAGAATGTTCATTTGATAACACTGATTTTATTTTAGTATTAGTTATATGAGGCGTTACTTTTGAACCTAATGTATTAGTTTTGGCGTTAGAAATAGCCGCAGGAAATATCTTTTTAAAACCGTCGTTTTCTTTGAAATATATTCCCGTTTTAATGCTTTGCTCTCTTGCTTCTTTATCTTCGCTTCTTTTATTCCGTTGCATCATCGCTACAATAATATCATTACTTACTCCTTTTTCTTTTAATTCTTTTAGAGCTTGTATAGATGTATCAAAGTTATTTTTTGACGTATTTATTTTAGTTACTATAACGTCGTTCGAGAATCCAAGTTCTAACATGTCGGTTATAGACTGATTTGTTAATACTTCATCTTGCGCAGATGCGATAAGTGGAAAAAATATTAATATTATCCCTAATAGCAGCTTCTTCATATTGTTTTGTCTTTTATAATTAGTTAAATCCATGTTTTTACACTCACTACACCGACGACTAACGCCCAGTCGTATATTTCATTAACCGGAACATCATACGGTTTGAATCCTTCTTCGTTATTAAAAGGAACGCATTTAATATAACCCTCTTTATCAGACTCTTCGATTTTTTTTATCATTATTCCATCATAGGTTGCCAATGCATATACTTCACCCCAACGCACATGAGAGCGACTTGTTACAATTCGACAACCGACAATATCCCGATCGTTAATGCTTCGTTCTGGAACGTTTCTATTAATCATGCTACGACCTCCGGCGCGGATCGTAAAATCACAACCGGGCATATCGGGGATGATGAAGCGTTCGCAATCCCCTTTCGTTATTGCAGAGTTAAAGCCATTCGGTAGACCACAAGAGGCGGTAACTACGTCTATATGTGGAATGGCTTTACCCTTTAAATCTTCATAGTGCATGATATATTTTTCATCACTATCGTTCGATACTTTAGAGCTCTCTAAAGAATCGTCTACCCCACTAATAAGCCATCCCACATTAACACCTAGATAATCAGCTAGGATATTAATATTACCTATATTAGGCTTTGTTCCGTTTAGATAGTTCATAACTGACACCTTCGATACCTTTGTGTCTCTTCCAATAGCATAAGGTGTAACTCCTTTATTCTCAATAGCAATCTTTAATCTATCTTTAAATTCCATAAGCACCAATAGTTAATAAATGTTTTATAGGAAATAATTATTTCCTATTTTCTTTTATGGGTAATAATAATATCCTATCTTTGTCGCATCAAAGTTAATCAATCAATCAAGAACTAACAAATAAAAGTATAGAATTATGAAAGCAGGAATGAGCGATAAAGAAAAAGGCAATACGATAACTCAAATAATGGTTAGCATGAAACAAGCCGCTTTAGCTGAAAACAAACCTTTCGATGAAGGTATATTTTTCGACCTCGCATTTATGAGCGATGAAGAGTTATTGAGAATTTCAAAACTTTGCGGCATTAAATAAGATAACAAAAAAAATAACTGGCGGGGCGAGAGCCCTGCACAATATAGATAATAATGGAAATAGGAATGATCGGAGACGTAGAATTTAAAAAGCAGGAAGCGAAACGGTATGTTGTGTTAGCTTGATTAATACAACAGCCGGACAAAGATTCTTAGCGTGTACACTCGCTAGTAGTAAGACTTTCAAAACGTTCAAGGGCGCAGAGAAATTTATGAACTCATTCGGTTATCAGAAGATTTAATATTAATCCGTGCCTTCGGGGTTACATAATAAATACGATTATGAAAGCAACTAGCACTTTAACCAGAAAGACAGCCTTAGAGATATTAATCGAAAGCCGTGATAAGAACGCCATTAATGCATTAATTTCGAAAAAGAAATAGCATTAGAAGAGGCTGTTAATAATGCAGAATGGTATGCAAGTCTCGGGCTTGACGGAATGGCAGATAATGAAGTAGCAAGGCAAGAAAAATTAATAAGAGATATAGAGCGATTGAAAGCAGCTATTTAATATTAATCCGTAGCCCTTCGGGGCTACATAACACGATACACGACAATGAGACGAAAAGAAACGAATTAACTGCCCTTTTAAGGGGATGCAGCCCGGGAAACAATGACCTTCCCTCGTTCTAAAAGAAATTCAGTTAGACCGACCTGTACAAATCTAAAATATGACGAAGGTCTACTGTTTACGACGGAAACCGATAAAGATAATCTAATTGTTACACGATTGAATAATGAACAATGGGACGAACTAGAGTAACCGGAAAAGTTGAGCCAATAGTGAAGAAGTGGCTTAGTAAAGACGAAGCAAAATCCTATATAGGATGCTCGGATGATTTTTGAGAACGTTACGGGAAAAAGCTCTCATTTCTTTTTCTCAATTTGGAAAAATGATCTGGTACGATTTATCGAGTATAGATAGATTCATACAAAGTAATAAGGTAGTATAAAACAAACACCATGTTAACACTAAAACAAAGTCCCGCCGCTATTATCTTAATGCTTTCAGCGTGCAGCCTTGCAGAAGGCGAGCCGGAGCCGGGCAAATTAATTATCGCACTATTGATCGTATTTATAACGGTTATCTACGTGCTAGTCTGTAACTATCTAAACGTGAAACGACATGGCGGCGAATCCTCAATGTATCGGTAATTGCCGAATTTGTACGGTTCTTGGCGCGTGCCCTGCTGATACTCTAGTTTGCGAAGATTGCGGCGAAGAGATCGAACCGGGCGAAGAGATAGAATTAGAGGTCGAAACGTACGAACGTGGCAGACATGGCACAAAGATAATAACGGTTTGCGCTCGCTGTTATGAGTCGCTTTATCAGGGTGGAAACGATAACTTTTAAACAACACGATAATGACACATTGGAAAACTCAATTTAATTACGACTATCTAGGCGCTTACAGCCTACCGGATGGAAAAGATATAATTCTCACCATCCGCGAAACGAAAAAGAACAAGTAGTCGGCGCGTCTGGAAAGAAAGAAGAATGTTTCGTCGCTTATTTCTTCGAGAATGTGAAACCGATGATCCTCAACCGGACGAACTGCAAAACATTGACGAAAATTTTCAAAAATCCGAATTTTGAGTCATGGATAAACAAGCAAATCCAAATCGGAGCGGTATTAGTTGACGCTTTCGGCGAAAAGGTTGATTCGCTTCGTATTCGTCCTTTTCTTCCGAAAGTAGAAAACTCATTGCCTACTGTTGAGACAGGATCGGCAATCTGGAAAAATATCCTCGATGGTCTGGCAGGTGGTTTTACGGTCGCACAGGTACAGACGAAATATAAACTAACTAAAGAACAAATCAAAGAATTAGTAGCACATGAAATCAAGTGAACAAAAAGAAATCGAATGGAAGGAAAAGAGACGGGGCAAAATAACCGCCTCTACGCTTCCCGATCTGATGAAAGCGGGCAAAGGTTGTCCCTTTGGTAAAGGTGCGTTAGACGCAATGTATTTAGTACGATACGAGCGGAGAACCGGGACGATGCGAGAAAACGGAAGTAACAAAGCGTTTGATTGGGGGCATGAAAACGAACCGCTAGCGGTCGAATGGGTACGGAGCCAGTTAATGAACGAGATCAAGTCGTGTACAACTGATTTTAAAGACATTGTTTTCAATGAACCGTTTGAAGGATTCGGAGATTCACCGGATTTCTATGTGTACGGATTTGACGGGAAAGTTATCGCTCTGGGTGAGATCAAGTGCCCGATGTCGCAAGGAAAGATCGAATCGCTGCAGTTCGGAAATACCATCGACGAAAAAGACGAATATTATTGGCAATTCCTCGGACACTTTTTAGGTCGCCCGGACGTGGACAAATTGTATTATGTCATTTATGACGGTTATACAAATGAAGGTCGAATACTCGAAATGAATCGCGCCAACCACGCGGATAATATAAAGAAACTCTATGATCGAATCCGGTTGGCTAGCGAGATGATAGACGAATCTATCCGTTCCGGTCTGGACTTGCTCGATTGTGTCGATAAGGCAAAAGAGGTCTTAAAATTAAAGATGCAGATCGAGGCGTTAAAGCCGGAAGCAAAAAACAGTGTTCCGGTTAAGAATCAGATTTATAAGATACGGAAGGAATTAAAGAAATTGACGAAGAAAGTACCGTCACAACACTAACACAACACGATTAATCACATTTTTATAAACACTTTAATAAACACAAAATTATGATGCACACTTGGTTTTTATGTAAAATTCGTTACGAGAAGGTGATGGAAAACGGAATGCAAAAAAAAGTGACTGAACCGTATTTAGTCGATGCACTAAGTTTTACCGAAGCAGAAGCACGAATAATCGAAGAGGTCACACCGTTTATCTCCGGTGAGTTTACAGTGTCCGACATTTCCCGCGCACATTATAGCGAGATATTTACTAGCGAAGAGGATTCCGCCGATAAATGGTTTGCCGGGCGACTTGCTTTCACTACGCTTGACGAGAAAAGCGGCAAGGAGAAACGGACTTATACAAACGTACTCATACAGGCGGCGGACATTCACGACGCAATGAAGAAACTCGACGAAGGAATGAAAGGAACGATGGCGGATTATTCTTCGATTTTGCTTAAAGAAACGGCGATTGTAGACGTTTATCCGTATGAAGTAAATTAACAAGTGCTATGTTGATAGATAATTCAAAATATCCGATTTTAAATTTTGTGCTCAATGGAAGGATTCATGTTCCCGAAATTGATGCTTGCTCCTTTTATGCAGAAGCAGCCTCTACGCAAAATCGTATAAATGAGGTTCATTCTTTGAAAAATAAAAATGTAGATTTGTTATCAAATAGTTTCTATGACGCTATGATTAAATCTTCAAAATCATTTGAACCTATATTGAACGGTAGCGATTTTACAAAAGGGTTAGAATCTTCTGGTACTATTATTTTCGGAAATATAGGCGTGTCTTATATCATTAAAAATGAAGGAATGGCTTCAATATGGTTTATAAATGGGGTGTGCGCAATAATAAATACAGAGAATGTAACATTTAGAACATCTATGCACGGGGTTGGGGGGGCTGATCTTATGAGTAACGCCAACCTTAGAGTATCTTTATCCTTTGCTATATTCTTTTAAAAATACGCTAAAGTTGACACAAAACAATTAGTCACAAATCAAAATTAAAGGTTGGAGCAAGAAAATACAAGAATAAGTCAGACATCGATATTAATCTTATGGATTGCACATGGTTTACTACTATTGTTCGAAATGAATGCTTCTCCGTTAGAGGACATTTTAGGCTACAACCCAAAAAAGACAATACTGGAATTGGACGAAAGAATTGATTTATATTAATGAGTTTCAAAACATGGATATATAAAAAGAGCGAAGGTTTTATCAAATTAGTAACAACGCGCCGGGTGAAAGCCCCGGCAAATCGGATAAGTGGCGGAATTGGAAACGCCTAGTTATGTAAGGTTGATCGCTAGACATTCCGTTAATGCGGTGCGGCTCTTGAAGTATCATTCCCGGTTCGAATCCGGGCTTATCCACTATTCACAAACCAATTAAAATGACATGGCAAAGTATAACAATGTAAAAATAGACGGATACGACTCTAAAAAGGAATATCGACGCGCTAAGGAGTTGAAACTACTCGAAAAGAAGGGGATTATAACCGGATTACAAGAGCAAGTAAAATACGAGCTTATTTCGCCTCAATATCGTTTCTATGAAGTGCAGGGAGTGCGGAAGATGCTACGTAAAAAGAAGCTGATCGAACGAGGAGTTTACTACATCGCGGATTTCGTTTATTATCGGGATGGTGAGTATATCGTCGAAGATACTAAAGGTGTTCGGACAAAGGAGTATATAATCAAACGTAAGCTCATGCTTTACGTTCATGGAATTAAAATAAAGGAGGTATAAGAATGGTGAAGAAAACAGCACAAAAGCAAGTAAAACACGATTGTCGAACGTGTCGCAACGGAGGAAGAGAGAATAATTTTATTTGCTATTGTTCCGTCCTGAAAGTAGGGCGGGCGATCGGGATAAGGATTTGTAGTTATTATGTCGCTCGATAGACTTTATAAGTGTGATGAATATAGACGGATATACGCTAACCGAAAAGATGCGAAAAGCGCGACGACGTTTCAGATTTACCGCCACCGAACAAGCCCTTTTTTACGAATTAGTGGCTATTTGTAACGGCGAAGATTGGAGGGACGTTTTCGATTGCTCGAACATTGAACTTTGTTTTGCGCTTAACGTGAATGAGAAAACACTAATAAAAGCCCGTGAGTCTTTAATAAATGCAGGATTGATTTATTATAAATCTGGTAAGAACAAACGTATTATAAGCTCTTATTCTTTCGTGAAGGAATTTAAAACTACTGTAACTACTACTGTAAATTTTACAGCCAATCAGACAGCCAATAAGGGAGCCAATCAGACAGCCAATGATACAGTAGATAAGGGAGTCAATGATACAGGGGATAGTACAGACTATAATAAACTAAAACAGAAACCAAACAGAAATATACTCTCTAAAGTCTCTCATGGAGATTTTGATTTTATATCTGACGAGTTTTTAGAAGCGTTTTCGCTCTGGCTTGAATACAAGAAAGACAGGCGGGAAAATTACAAATCGGAAAAGTCACTCAAAGCGTGTTACAACAAATTAGTGAAATTGAGCAAAGGTAATCCGGCGGTCGCATCTCAAATCGTAGATGAATCGATTGCGAATAATTGGGCGGGATTTTTTGAACTAAAAACGATAAATGCGAATATGGAAACAAGAAGCAAACAGACTCTACCGATAGCGGCGATACTATCATACGGACTACCGTACTATGACGAGCCGATAGAAGTAGAAGCGCCCGAGTGGTTTAAAGCGTGTTGCAAATATGTTTGTCCTAACTTCAAGATAGACGATTCGAATAGAAACATAATGAACCAACTGTTTTGTATACTGAAGGACGATCCGAGAAGCTAGATTCAAATAAAGGGTTATTGTTACGAGGTGACATCGGTACAGGAAAAGTACTATCATGCAGATTCTAAACCGATATAGTTATTTCACACGCGGCAAAGCAAGGGGCGGCTATCCGATCGGTGGTTTTAGGATTGATTCGGCTTCCTGTATTGCAAACGGCTTTTCGATGCGCGGAAAGGATGCACTAGAATTGTATACTTACAACAACGGTACGCCGCGAATGATCTGTTTTGATGAACTAGGACGCGAGCCAATCCCGGCAAAGTATTTCGGTACTGAACTAAACGTGATGCAGTATATTTTCCAATGTAGGTACGAGTTGAGACATGAGGCAATAACTCATGTTACAACGAACTTAACGATTAAGGAAATACAGCGTATTTACGGCGCGTATATCGCGGATCGAATAAATGAAATGTTTAACGTATTGGACTTGAACGGAGCTAGTAGAAGATAATTAATACAACGAAACCATGCGAAGCAGAAAAAAGAAACTTGTGTACTTTAAAAAGATTCCGGTTCGCGTTGATCTGGAACAATGGCAAAGGCTCGATAAGATTCGCGCTGACTATCATTTCAAAAGCACATACGAGATTATGCAGTACATTTTAGGCTGCTTTCTCCGGGTTGCCGATCCGATGCCCGGCGATGATGATGAAGAAGTGATACCGGACGAAATCAAAGAAATGTTCTACGATCTATCACAGGCGGAACGACATTTCGAGTATGTAAAACCAAAACGAAAACTACCACAACACAAGGTAGACGAAATGAACGGACAGAAACGATTAGAAGGATTTTAATATGGTTAAAAAACTATCAAACACAAATTATTTGCACGATGTATCAGCAGACCCCGTCGCGGCAAACGAACGAAATCGGAAGTATATAGACCGATTTGTATCAGAGAATTACAACGGTTTAGTTACCAAGTTTTCACCCTTAGACGGTACGATAAATTCAAGCGCTTTCGGAGCACTCGATAAATTAAACTCTACGATTATCTCGCTCTATACTGATCCGAATTTACACTTTGCGGATTGGGAGCAAGCGAATAGGTATCTATCGAGTAAGTTCACGGAAAAGGCGATTCGCGTTCCGGTGAAGAAACCTGTAAAAAGCGAAGTAGTAGAGAATGAGGACGAGATTATTAACGATTAATATTATTGTTTCGATGAAAGACGTAGAACTATTTAACGACCATTTCCAGAACTATAAAACATACGGTATTCCGAAAGCACAACTAATCATTGCGGATATTCCCTACAACATTGGGAAGAACGCATACGGTTCTAATCCATCTTGGTATATCGACGGAGACAATTCTAACGGAGAAAGCGAATTAGCTGGAAAAGAATTTTTCGATACCGATAAGGATTTTCGAATTACTGAATTTCTTCATTTTTGTAGCAAGATGCTCGTTAAAGAGCCAAAAGAAAAAGGAAAATCCCCCTGTATGATTGTCTTTTGTGAATTTCAGCAACAATTCGAACTTATACAGAAAGCGAAGGAATACGGGCTGAACAAATATATCAATCTGGTATTTAAAAAGAACTTTTCGGCACAAGTTTTAAAGGCTAATATGAAGGTCGTTGGTAATTGTGAATATGGTGTACTCTTATATCGGGACAAACTGCCAAAGTTCAATAATGGCGGTCGGATGGTATTTAATTGTTTCGATTATCCTAGAGATACAGATACACCGCGGATTCATCCGACACAAAAATCAGTTCCGTTGCTTGAACGGTTGATCGAACTTTTCACAGATGCGGGTGATGTTGTAATAGACCCATGCGCCGGAAGTGGTACAACATTACTTGCAGCCGCTCAATGCGGGCGAAAAGCATACGGATTTGAGATAAAGAAGAAGTTCTATGCAGATGCGAATAAAATCATTTTGTCGCGGATGCAGCCTAGAATGTTTGTGTAGAATTAATAAATAATAAAGTTATGCGAATACTAGATTTACCATTAATGGCGGTTTGGTTTCTAATGATCGAATCCGGCGAAAAGAAAGAAGAATATCGGGAAATAAAACCGTATTGGATCAAACGCTTAAAGTGTTGCGGACTTCATCCAAGCGCAAAAGGTTGTGACGGTTGTCCGGTTGGTAGTTGCGATCATTATACACACGTTCGTTTCCGGTATGGGTACACCGCGCGAACTATGTTGTTTAAGTTGGATCGTATCTCTGTTGGAGTTGGTCAGAAGAAGTGGGGTGCACCTGATAAGAAAGAAGTGTATGTTTTAAAGTTGGGTGAACGGATTGAATAACTAATAACAAAACAGATATGAATACATATAGATACGAAAACAGACCTTATGATATTCCTTATATGGAACTGAAAATGGTAGATGAAGAAAAGTCTACTCCTTGGAAAACCGTCCCACCTTCTTGGAAAAATTCCTCTTCGAAAGGTGGACGTACTGCGAATCAAATCAAAAAAGACCGGAAGCGGAAGAAAATGAATAAAAGGAAATAATCATAACACAAAAAGAAATGAGCCAAACACAAAATCAATCAAAGTATTATTATTCCCCTCGTTTTCGTCACTTTAATATCTATCGTCGCGATCCAGACGGAGATACAAAGGTAGATGATGCGGCAACGCAGGAAGAGGCGAAACGGAAAGTCTACGAGTTAAACGGATGGAATTACAAACCTAAAAATAACACGGTAAAATGAGTAAAGTAAAACAGTACATCGAACAAGCCACAAACGAGCGCATCCGCTCGCGTGGCTTAATCCGAAAAGTCGCTATCGAAGCGGCTCGGATACAGAGAGACGAAACGAGGCGGCAAGCTATCGAAGTGTATAAACAAATGTGTCCGTCTAAGAACTGCAAAGGTTGTGCAAGCCGGATACATAAACAGGAAACACAATCGACTCGATGCGACGGGAATTGTGCACGGATTAGATTACTTATTAACGGATTAGACCGGATCGAAACGTTATGTATATAATCAGGCGTATTCAATGCAAATCGGGCGATGTGTCCGAGACGCATTTAGTTGAGATAGAAACGGACGACATCGAGGCAACACGAAAGGAGTTGCACGATTGTTATCAATGTGATAAGATTCTTTTTAATTATGACGAACAATGAGTAGAAACCCGCATTACATTAAGATGATTAACTCCAACAAATGGAAGTTACTTCGAGCTAAGAAGCTACAAAGCAATCCGGTTTGTGAAGTGTGCGAAGCGAACAATCGCAGTACACTTGCAACCGAAGTACATCATACCGTCCCGGTTGAGTCCGTGTCGCATGAACTCGGAATGAGACAACTAATGTTTGATTATAACAATCTGCAAAGCCTCTGCCATTCGTGCCACTCTGATGCACATCGACGCGCTTTCAGTCATTCGAAAGAGGCGATACAGGCGAATAATCGAAGGGCGACGGAACGGTTTGTTGATCGCTTCTTGGATAAATAAATTCTGATTGTTGTGAATTTGGCTGTTTTTTCTATGAAGAATAAAGCAGCCTTTTTATATTTCAAAAGTGCCTTAATTCTTCTTTTTAGGTTCTTTCCGTAGATATTTATTTACTTTAGTTGTCTTAGTCTTTTAAAAGAGTATAAAAGGTACTCCTTTAGAATTATAATATTTTATCAATAGATAAAATCCATCTAAACGCTTAGGACGAAAGTATTGTTCGGGATTAGGGATCTTTATTCCCGGTAGATAAATCTTTATTCCATTTTCAATTGTGTATTTCATTAACTCATCTGGCTTCGTGAGATATGAGGTTGATATTTCAAATGCTATTTCTTCGTTTTTATCCAGATGACTTTGCTCGTTAAATAGTTTATTACCGTTTACTATTCCATCAAATAAGGGTGATGTCCCATCGTATGTAATTTCGCCTATTGATATATTTCTAGCCGTATATTCGGATACATTTTTTAAGGTACATTCATATCTCCATGTCAGTATATGACTTTTATTTGGTAAAATTTTCCTAGAAGTTAACTCTATGCTAGTTTGTAGATTTAATTTAGGACGTTCTTCATAATATTTTTGATATATAAATTTACTTCCCACGCAATCAATATTACTACAATTGGGCATATAATAGAAAGAATTAAAGAGTTCATAGCATTCAGAATATATTTACTGCAAATATAAAGAATGTTTCTTTCTTGTATAAAGACAGGGGGCGTTTTTTTTTTTTAACGCGATAGGCTAAACCCACCTCACCTCATATTTACACGCGCGAGTAATTTTGAAACGAGGGGTGCGCGTTGGGGTAAACTTTTGCGCGCATCTTCCGAGCTACCAAATACTTGCGATCTTTCCTATATGCAAAAGCCTATAAAATGTGTGATTTGGACGACATAAAAGAAAAGATTCGCGCCGCGATGGAGTCGCAGGGAACATATACGGAAGATTTAGACCTCTGTATAACTCTTTGCGCAGGTTCATATATGGCGTTTCAAATTGCACTAAACGATATTTCAAAGAAGCGTATGAAGTCATACGTGAAAGAAGTGTCCCGCGAAAATAATGATAAACTCACGGCGCATCCTGCTTTCAAAGTTTTATTCGATGCACTCGAAGCAACGCGCAAACAATTACGCGAACTTGGTTTGACCTTTCAAACGCTTTCTGCATCTGACGACGACGAAGTAAACGACTTGATTAACGAAGTAAACAAAATAGGTCGCGATGAACAAGGAGAATAGAGATAAACTGATAGCGTTAAAGCAGTCGGTTGTCTCCGATCTGCATAACATCGACGTTGATTCGTATAAGCTAGACAAGGCAGACGAAAGACTAAATGTGTATATCAAAGGTTGTATTAACAATCCGGACGCGCACAACCTTTACGAGTTGCTAGCCGTTCGCCGCTTCTTTGTTTTCCTCGATAAATACGAATTTCGGATCAAGGAAGTAAAGAAGTTCGTCACGTTCTACGAGCGTTTGAAATTCTCCGGCACAAAGGGAAAGACTAGATACAAACTGACTCCGATACAGGTGTTTCAGTTCTCTAATATTCTCGCGTTTTACAAGCCTGACACAAACAAGCGTTTGATTCGCGAAGCTCTTCTATTCGTTCCGCGTAAATTCAGTAAGACAACAAGTGTAGCGAGTCTTTCGATTAACGATTTGTTGTTCGGTGATGCGAACGCACAAACATACGTTGCTGCAAACTCATACAATCAAGCGAAAGTCTGTTTTGATGAAATACGTAATATTTTAAAGTCTCTCGATCCGAAGTTTAGACACTTCAAAATTAATCGAGAAATCATATATAACCGCATAAAGGGAAAAACCTCTTTTGCCCGTTGCCTTGCCTCTAACCCGGATAAATTAGACGGACTTAACGCAAGCATGGTAATAGTAGACGAGTATTCACAAGCCGATAGCGCCGCATTGAAGAACGTTTTAACGTCCTCAATGGGCGCACGGCTCAACCCTTTAACCGTAGTAATTACGACCGCATCCGATAAAGAAACGGCTCCATTCGTTGAAATGCTCAAAATGTATAAAGCGATCCTACGAGGTGAGATTGAAAATGATTCCATATTTGCACACATCTTTGAGCCAGACGTAGACGATGAGGAAGGCGATCCGGCAACGTGGCGCAAGGTACAACCACACATGGGTATAACCGTTTATGAAGATTTCTATATAGACGCGTATCAAAAAGCACTATATAGCGCGCCGGATGCACTGGAATTTCGAACAAAGTTACTAAACGTATTTACTACCGACCAAACAACAAAATGGATTGAGGCAAAGCAGATCGAAGAACGATTCAAAGATATTAGAATAGAAAATATTGGTACTTATCCGCTTACGATGGTGGCGGTTGATTTGTCCGTTCGAGACGACTTCTCTTCGGTTACTTATAATATCTATTCGAAAGAAAGCGGCTCTTTTCATTCGCATACGGACTACTATTTCCCGGAAGGAGCTTTGAAAGATCATCCGAATCGGGAACTTTACGAAGGTTGGGCGAAAGCGGGTTATTTAATTCTTTGTGACGGTGATATTATCGACTATCAGCAAATAGTAAACGATATACTTGCGCGTGCAAAGTATCTACAAATCATGGGAGTTGGCTATGATCCTTATAAATCGGCTGAATTTGTAAATCTTCTTACTTATTCCGTAGGCGGTGCGAGTGAATATATTAAGCCTGTTAAACAGACATACGGAACGTTTACAAGCCCTATTGAATCTTTTGAACTTGCTTTGTATCGGAGTAAGCTCACCTTTAGCCCTAATCCGATTACGCCGTACTGTTTTAGTAATGCGGTATTAGACGAAGATCGGAACATGAATAAGAAGCCAGTCAAAAAAACGCATAACGCGAAGATTGATTCGACTATAACAAACCTAATGACATTCTACTTATTTAATAACATGGAGGTATAATGAAACTATCTTTTAATTTTGAATTGGGACGTTCAAAGACGCAAAAACGCGCCTTAAATGCAGAGATGAGCACAACGGATAAAGATGCGGCGATAAACTCCCGATTACCATCGTTACCCGGTCAGCCAATAGATGTGCATAACAGTAATCAAGCAATGAAACTTTCAGCCGCATATAGATGTACTTCTATTCTTTCGGGGACTATCGCGTCTTTACCGCTTATAATTAAACGGAAAAAAGATGGATATTTCTCACCAGACGAGGAAAACGATTTATATACGATATTAACCCGTATGCCTAACCGACGAATGAATAGTTTTGAAATGGTTAGGAATATGGTTGTTCAAATCGTAAATCAAGGAAACGCCTACATCGTTATCCGTCGAAAGTTCGGTAGTGTCAGCGAGCTTGTATTATGCGCAAATAATACAGTAACCTATGACAAATTGAATGATGTTTATATTATTTCTGATCCATATAACCGGATATATGGGCGTTTTGAATCCTACGAAATAATCCATCTTAAAAATAATAGTTTGGACGGGGGATATACAGGAGTAAGCACAATAATGTACGCTAGCCGTATCTTTTCCATAGCCGCGAGTGCAGATAATCAGAATTTACGAACCTTTCAGAATGGAAGTAAAATAAAGGGGCTTGTTTCCGGTGCAAAAGAGATAAATAAAGGGTTGCCCGGTGCAGGTATGACGGATATTCAACTTTCTACGGTTGGAGATCGCATAGAGGAACAACTAAACACAGGAAGAGACATTATTTCAGTTCCCGGCGATGTTGGATTTCATCAACTTTCTATAAATCCGGTTGATGCGCAGTTATTGGAAACAAAGAAATTCAGTATTCTTGATATATGTAGATTTTACGGAGTTCACCCAGATAAAGTATTTGCCGGACAATCTACTAATTACAAAGCTTCTGAAATGAGCAATGTTTCTTTTTTAACTGATACACTGCAACCAATATTGAAACAAATCGAGGCTGAATTTAATTACAAGCTGATTCCTAATTCAGTCGCTCACTTATATAGTATTTCATTTGATTTGTCATGCTTATATCAAACCGATTTAACGACACAAGCAAGCTATTATAAAGCTTTGGAAGAAATGGGAGCTCATTCCCCGAATGATACTCGTAGGGCTTTAGGAAAACCGCCCGTTGAAGGAGGCGACAAAGTGTTTATCTCCTGCAACGTTCAACCAATCGAGGCGGCTAGTCAAAAAGTAGAGCTACCCAAAAACGAAGAAACAAACATATAGTAAAATGATATTTGCAAAATATGGAAATACGAAGTTATACAGAGTTAGGTGCTCCTAAAGTTGGAGATGGAAGAATAATCGAAGGTTATGCGGTTGTATTCGGACAAGAAAGCCGTGTATTGTACGACAGGGAAAAACAACGCGCTTTTGTTGAGGTGATCGAAAAGGGAGCTATAACGGAAGAGTTATTGCGTAGTTGTGATGTTAAAGCTCTGTTAGATCATAATAAACAGAGATTGTTAGCTCGTTCTAATCGTGGTGCGGGAACTTTGTCGCTTGAACTTGACGACTACGGATTAAAATACAGGTTTGAGGCTCCTAGTACTCCCGATGGAGATTTCGCCGTAGAAATGATTAAACGCGGTGATATTTTCGGTTCGTCTTTTGCGTATGCTTTAAATGAAAAGGATAAAACAAAAGTTTCCTATTCAATGAAAGACGGGTTGTTGCTTCGTACTGTACACATGATTGATCGGATTTCCGATATATCTCCCGTTGTTGATCCTGCTTTTTATGGTACAGATGTAACGGTGCGGAGTATGGACGATACGATAGCGGAGTTGTCCGGCGAGAATAAAGACTATCTAAATGAAATTAATAATTTACGCAAATCAATTTAAAACATGAGAAAAGAATTTGAAACTATTGCTCAATACAAAGAGCAGATGCGCGCTATGTTGGATAAAGCAGAAGCGGAAAAAAGAGCACTCGACGCAAGCGAGAAAGAGCAGTTCGAGCAGTTAAAAACAAAGAAAGAACTTTTGGAAATGAAAGTCGAACGCCGTGCGCTTGAAGATATTAACGCGGGACTGGTGTCAGACCGTCGCGTGTTGTTTTCACAGGCTGTTTTTGACGTCGTTAATCATCGCTCTTTGGAAGAATACAACGGAGTAGTATCGGAAGGCGGTATTAAAGTTGTAGAACGTGCGGTGACTGTTACAGATACAACCGATGCGGCTAGCATGGTTCCTGTTACAATCGGTGAAATCATTGAACCGTTAGAAAAAGGCTTGATTATTGATAAACTAGGTATCAAGATGCAAAGCGGGCTTGTAGGTGACCTTGTTTTCCCAACATTGGCGGCTGTTGAAGCAATAATTCAGGGTGAAAACGTTGCGGTTACCGATACCGAATTGAATATCGACAAAATCAAGGCTTCACCCAAACGTGTATCTATTTCTATCCCGGTGTCTAAGCGTGCGATCAACCAAACGAACTACTCTTTGCAGGACGTAGTTTTAAAACAAATTTCGCTTGGTGTTGCCCGTACTTTGAACAAATGGATGTTTTCGGGGGCTGCGTTGTCTGGTGCAAGTAACGGCGTGTTTGTAAAGGCAAAACCAGATGTTGAATATACAAACGCGTTGACATTTGCGGATATTGTTTCGCTTGAATCTACCGTAATGGATGCGGGCGTAGATGTAACCGACGGTACAGCTGCCTATGTTTGCACTCCAAAGGTGTATGGTGCTTTGAAATCCACTCCCAAAGCGGCGGGGGCTGCTGAAATGATCTGCCAAAATGGTATGGTGAACGGTTATCCGGTTCTTGTTACTAACTACATGGACGCCGATTCTATCGGATTCGGTGTATTCTCCAACGCTGCTATCGGTCAGTTCGGCGATATGGATTTAGTTATAGACCCGTATACCGGAGCGAAAAGTAATGTCGTAAACTTTGTGTTGAATACTGATTATGATATTGTTGTAGCTCGCCCGGAAGCCTTTGCCATCGCAAAGAAAAAAGCTTCTGCCTAATCCTATAACCTATCATTCATTAAAGGGCTGGGGCTTCGGCTCTAGCCCTTTCTAATTTATACAATATGGCACAATACGTAACACTCGAAGAACTCAAACAGCATTTAAATATTGATTTCGACACGGACGACGCGTATATAACCGGGCTTATCGAACCCGTTCAACTTCTTATCGAATCGTATCTAAATAATCCGCTAGATACCTACGTTAAGGACGCAAAAATAGATCGGCGTATCTGGCACGCGATCCGCATCCTTATAGCGAATTACTACGCAAACCGTGAATCGGTAATATTTGCCACTCCGCAAGTTATTCCGGGGCACATAGAACTATTACTGCAACCTTTAAAACGATATACGTAATGCAAGCAGGATTATTAAACGAAATGATCGCTTTTTACCGTAGCGAGTCAAAGCGCGATAATCTGGGCGGTACGTCTGAAAGTTGGGTGAAAGTATTCGATAAACGCGCATACATTCGCTTTAAGTCGGGTGCACGTAAAGAAGCGAACGGCGAGATATATAATACGACCGTTAATACGATAATGATTCGCATCTGTAAAGAGATCAACGCTAAAATGAGGATCGAATACGACGGGCAGAAATACAAGATTCTATCTATCAATCACGACCGGAAGCAACAAGCAACGGTTATAGAAGCGGAGGTAATCAATGAGTAACGACAATTACACCGGGCGCAACTTGTATCGCGTCGAAGTGGATGCAACGCGAGTAAACGAACTACTTAAACGGTTGAACGATAAAGAAGCAAAGAAGGCAATTTCCTCCGCTCTTAGAAAGTCGATTCTTATCATTCGTAAACAGGCACAGGAAAATCTAGTTTCCGCTGTTACTGATGCAGAATTTAGCAGTTCTAAGAATGGCGTATCGTTCAAACCGTTAAAGAACGAAATAAACGTAGCAGTTTATCGCAATGCTTCCGGTGCACGGGTTGACTTGATCGACCGCCGCAAAAAGGGATCACGCGCCTATATGCTGAAATGGTTCGAATCAGGAACAAAAGAACGAGCTACCAAAAAAGGAGCGAATAGGGGTATTATAAATGCTTCCCACTTCTTCTCTAATGCGGTCAAATCGAAGCAGAAAGAAGCAGAGAGCTCACTAGAGAAAAATATAATTGATTCTATAATGAAAGTAGCAAATAAAAAGAAATGAGTTTATCAATAGGCGCACACGTATATAAGAAATTAAGCGACTCTACAGAGTTGGCAAAATTGGTTTCTGATAAAATATATGCGATTTCGACCAAAACGGAAACATCTTTTCCGTTTGTGATCTACAAACGCAACTCCTTAACGCCGGAATATACGAAAGATAGGTACGGCACGGGTGACACTGTTTCGGTTGAGATCGTTGTCGCCAGTGATAACTATTTGAACTCTGTTACAATCGCGGAAGAGGTACGTAAATCACTCGAAAACAAACGAGGAAGTTATGATAACTTCGATGTGATCGATTCTAAACTAATTAGCGCGAATGAGGATTTTATAGAAGATACTTTTATTCAAAGCCTCGTATTCTCATTTAAAACTGAATAATTAACTAAAACACGATAAAATTATGAGTAAAGCAAAATCAGTGTTAGGAAAAGACCTAATGTTATTCATCGACGGTAAAGCCATCGCACTTGCCACATCTTGCAAATTGGGGCTTTCGGCTGAAACAATCGACACGCAAAGTAAAGATTCGGGTATCTGGACGGAGAAGGACATCAAGAAACTTTCTTGGAACGCTTCCAGTGAAAACGTATTTAGCGCGGATGCAGATGCGAATAGCTACGATAAACTATTCGCTTTGTTCTTGGCGCATAAACCTGTTGTTTTGAAATTTGGCGTTGTTGGCAATCCTGACGTAAACGAAATGCCCGCCGCCGGATGGACGCTAGCGGAAGGCGCATATACAGGTAGTGCGGTTATCACTTCGCTAGAAGCAAATGCGCCGGATGGTGACAAAGCAACACTATCAATCAGTTTCGAAGGAACCGGACCGCTTGCAAAGGAAGCAGCTAGTAAATAACTTACGGGCGGTGTTTTGCCGCCCTCTAAACGACTTATTCAATGAAAACAATATCACTTAACGGAAAAGATTTTTCTTTGAAATATACGCTTCGTGCGTTCTTTGTGTTCGAATCTATATCCGGCTATCCGTTTCAGTTCGGGAAGATGTTAGACGAGTTTCTTTTGTTTTATTCGTTCCTGCTTGCCTCTAATCAGGAATTGTTCAAAATGGAATTTGAGGAATTTATCGAATTATGCGAAAATGACTTGACGCTATTCGAACAATTCAAAGAATTTATTTTGGATGAAATCAAACTACGTTCGCAATCGGCAGGAAATGACGTAAAAAAAAAGAAGGTGACGACGCGGAAACGAAAGCCGTAAGTATACGCGAACTTTATTCGCGCGTTGTCGGTGAGGGCGGGATCGCTCCCGATTACTTCCTCGATAAAATGGACTTTATCGAGGTTGAATCGTTTATAGACGGATTGAATCGACGTAATCGGGAAGCGTGGGAACAAACTAGATTGCTAGGTTTCATTATAGCGCAATCGAATAGCACTAAAACGCTAAAGCAAACCGATATACTCCGGTTCCCGTGGGATGAAGAAGAAAAGAAAGATACGAGCGTAACGGACGAAGAGATGCAACGATTACGAGCTAAAGCAAAAGAAGTAGAATCACAATTAAACACGCATAAAGATGTCTGATATAGTAACAAGATTATTGCTTAAAACGAATGACTTTGACGCAAATCTAAATAAGTCGAAGAAGAATGTAAACGCTTTTCAAAGCGACATTTCTAAAATGTCCGGCGTTGCAGTATCGGGAGTTATGAAGTTCGCCGGGGTTCTTGGTATTGCTGTAACTGCCTCGGAGGGTTTCAATAAAGTAATGAATAGCAGTCAGACGCTAGGAGATGAATATGCCCGTACTATGGACGGCTTAAAAGGTGGCGTAGACCAGTTTTTCTACTCTATCGGTAGTGGAGACTGGACGCCGTTCATGAACGGGTTAACCGAAACTATACGTCTAGCACGCGAAGCATACAGCGCGATGGATCAATTAGGAAATACAAAAATGTCGTTCTCTTATTTTGATGCAAAGAATCAAGCAACCATACAAGAACAAATAACTATCTTAAAAGATAAGGATTCAACGGAAGAGCAAAAGAAAGCAGCTAGGGAACTATTAGACAAGACGCTGAAGAGACCAAGAGGAAATCGTAGGACAATATAAACAAAGAAGTCAAAACGCATTACAAGCAATGGTAAAGGCGGCAATAGGACTTGACGGCGTAGATGTTTCGGCAATAGATATAGATAAAGTGTTGAGATTAGATGTATCTTCGGTAGGCGATAAACAAAAGGCACAATTAGCGAAACAGTATAAAGACTTCGTAGATGAATACGATCGTTTAAAAGCCAAATTCACAACTTACGAAACGGTGGGTTCTGGAATGAATGTGCACACGGTTACAACAACAGATACAAATGCATTGAGTAAGGCAATAAGCCCGATGTTATCGAAGTATCAGGATGCAATACAATATAACGCGATTTTAGTAAAGAAGAGTGATGAATGGTTGCAGAATTTAATAAACGTTGCAACGGCAGCAGAGGCGGCGGGACGGAATTTATCTAGTATGACGAAAGCGGCGAACCGCGCTTCACAGTCAGGAATGGGCGGGAAAACGCCAAAGGAAGAACCGAAAGAGGGCTCTATCGCTTGGTATGACACGCAAATCGCAGAGCAAAATAAAAAACTTATTGCTGAAACCGACATGCAAGCGCGTTCCGCCATTCAAGCAACAATTAATGAACTCGAATCAAAGAGGATAAGTTTAAAGTTTGTTGTAGAGCAAGAAACGTTCAAAAGTGCTCATGGTGAAATGAAAGACGGCGCTTTGTCTCTTCCGGTAAAACCAACGTATAAAGATAAAGTTCCTACTCATGGGAAAGAAGGTAAAAACTTAAAGTTGCCGAAATATGATCCACTTTTTAAAAAGAAGATATAGACATGAATGAAAGGTATGCCGAATCTCTATCTGCAGTTGGTAGTATTATGGGGTCTTTATCTGGAATAACCAATGAAAGTGCGGCGGCGTATCTTCAATGGGGCGCAAATGTTATATCCAGTATTGCGCAGGCTATTCCGGCTATTCAATCGTTAATAACTGCGAAACAGACCGAAGCAGTAGTTAGCGGCGTAGCTTCCGCAGCGGAAACGCCCGTTGTCGGTTGGTTATTGGCGGAGCCGCCGTTGCTGCCGTCGTCGCTGCAATGGCTAGTATTCCTAAATTCGCAACGGGTGGTATTGTGCCTGCACATCATTCACAGGCGATAAAGTTCCGGCTTTACTCAATTCAGGCGAGATGATTCTAAACGGATCACAGCAAAGTAATTTGTTTCAAATGCTTAATAGCGGTTTATATGGCTCCTTATCGCAAAAGATTGCACCGTCTGCAGAAAATGGAAATCAGCCCGCAAACGTAACGTTTCGCATACATGGAAGAGATTTAGAAGGAGTTTTGAGTAATCATTATAATCAGAAAAGTAAAGTAAGATGAAACTAAGATATTATTCAGAGTTTAAGAGCAGGAAAGACAAGACGTATAGAATTGAAATTCATACGGTCTTTGCAACGTATTCCGAAGAACTCACCCTAACAGATAGCCCGTTTACTGTTGAGTATGAATCGGACACTCTATACAAGCCGTTGAAAATGTCTAATTCGGTAACAAGCATATTGACAGATAAGATTTTATCAGACCTATATACAGCCGAAGGGCAAAATATAGAAGTTCGTTTGTATAATAAAACCGATGATGTTTTAGAGTGGTTTGGATATATGAGTCCAAATTTATATTCGAGCGATTATATAACTCCGCTTAATATAGTGGAGATACAGGCAATCGATACTATTTCCGTTTTGGAAAATAAGAAGTACTCTTATATTAATTCTTCCGAGGTCTATTTTAAAAGTTTCAAAGATGTAATAATGCACATTCTTGATATTGCCGATCCCGGAAAGATTCTAAACAAATTGTACTTTCAAAAAACTAATAGAATCTCGAAAGATGTTTCTACTTCTTTGATAGAAGATATTTATATACATGAACGAAACTTCTTTGATGAAGCTAACGAGCCGATGAATAGTAGAGATGTTTTAGAAGAAATCTCTAAATATATCGGTATGACGTTCATTCAGTATCAGGATGCTTATTATATGATCGACTATGATTTTATCAAAAACGACGAGCTTCATTTTTTCGTTTATGATAGAATAAGCGATACATGTGAAAGTATAACAATCCCTTCCGCACTATTGAATGTGCGTAATATTGGCGTATCTGAAAGCGCGGGAAGTATATCGCTTGGTGATGTGTATAATAAAGTATCTGTTGTTGCTAATATGAATCAGATAACCAACTTATGCCCGGAGTTGCTCGACGACGAAAAGGATATAGTAAATCAAAACTCCGATCCCAATAAATATTATATATCTGGTAGGGATATAGACGGAAAGAATTACACCCTTCTTAATTCGTTTTTTAAATCTAATAGTAATTGGGGGTATTTGATACCGAGCTTTTCATTTCTTGATATTCCGGCAGAAGGTGTTGAAGTGACTATCGACAACGTTAATGATATATATTCCGGTGTGGTATGGCAGAAGTACAGCGACTACATAACAGAGGACGGGGAACCGTCTTCTTTAAGTTGGAAAACCTGCGTTTCATTCCTGCAAGCGTATAATATAATTAGTGCTTCTCGAAAGACTCTTTTAACATTGAAAAACGGAGAGTATTCTTTATTCAAAGGAGGATATTTCATAATAAATATCGCTTATAGAATGTCCGGCTCTTTTCTTCCGAACGATATAATAAAAACGTCCGATGAAGTATACTCTAATACAAAATATGGCGCCGGATTTGATAATACGATGGTTCCTTGCAAATTATATATAGATGATTACTATTATGATGGTGAAGTATGGAGAAATCAAAAGTATTATACGGATCGAGTAAATCGAGGCTATTATAAAATCACGCACAACTTAACTTATCGAGGGGCTACATGGTATAGATATAAGGATGCATTTGGAGATTGGAGATTTGTAAGCAAGGGCGAATATGATTCAGCTAGCGGCGAAAAGGCTTCCGGCGGGTTCGCCGATAGCAATAAGGTTTATGCGTATAGGGAAAACGGCGAAGATATTTTTGTCGAAAAATGGTATCACGACGAATGTACGCTTAAAGATGGTTTCTATTTGGTTCATATAAACAAAGAAGGTGATAAAGTTTTCGATGATGAAAAGAGATTAACGAATACTGTTAGTTATAGATTTAATCTGTACGACTCAACGGACGGAGTCGCGATTAAACTTCCAGATGATAAAATACTATGCGGAAAGATACGCTTTGAATTAAGCACTCCGAATCATTTAGGAAAATATCCTATGTATCGAACGGATGGGGGCTGTCATCCTTGTACTGCATTTCATATATCCGATTTCACGTTTAAGTATACTAACAATAAAGTTACATACGATATATTTAATAACGCAGTTGACGACTCCGACGTAGTTTACAGCAACGTGATAAACGACAATAATGTAACAGAAATGGACGACATCGAACTATTAATCAACTCAAACGCAAAAAACATTTCTTCTTACTCAAATTGCGCTACCAAATCAGGGGATAAATTTGATTATTTAAAAACGGTATATAGTCCGTTGCACGATAAAAATGTATTGCCGGAACAAATACTAATAGACAAGTTTTATACACATTATAAAGCTCCTAAATTTAGATACAGCAATAATTTGAATCGTGGCTTTTCGATACTGTCTAGGATTTACGAAAATTCCCTCAAAAGAGAAATGATAGTAGATCAAATGAGTATTGATTACGCAAATGAAAGTTGTAACGTATCATTAATAGAAACATGATAGAAGTAGAAAATAAGAAAGTGCCTCATTCGTTTCGGAATAAGTATTTACGCAATTCCGGTTCGGTAAGTATTAGTACAACAACGCCAACGCCTATAAATGGCGGTGGCGTTGATCTTGATGTATTAAAGATGGACGATGGGCGTACATCATCCGATAACAATGTATTTTCGTCTCTTCGTTCCCTATTTGAAATAAAGTCTCGTATTATTGCTCTGACCGATAATAATACGGCACTGACCGACGATAATACGTTTTCTTCTTTGCGCATAAGGCAGGAACTAGATGCGGCTATCGATGCTTTAAAAGACTCGTATTTATCCAAAACCGCCCCAGACGAAACGCAATTTCTTATCAAGTTGTTAGGCGGTTTAATCGTTGATAACGGGCTAGACGTAACGAAGGGTATTTCTACGGATACGTTAACCGCAACGACGGTAACAACGCAAATACTCAACGTTCTTGATAAACTGATTGCCAAATCAGCGACTTTTTCCGGTGATATATCCTCAAATGACTACACAGAAGGCTTAATCGGTTGGTTAATCGGCAAAGACGGTCATATAGATGCAAAATCTCTTCGTCTACGTGATTTCCTTGAAGTTCCTGAATTACGCTACAACCGCGTATCAATCGTTTCGGGTGAAGAGTGGAACGCTCCGGGCGGCGGGATCATCGAACGTATAGACGAATCAAATCGGATTATCTACCTTAAACTCGAACCGGGCGAAATAGCAGAAATAGAGGTAGACGATATTTGCAAAGGTATATTCAACAACTCAACCGGATTTCAAACCGCTTATTTTCGTATTACTGAAAGATCGGTGATTCTATGTTTAAATATGCGCTTCGTTCTGGTACAACCGCACACCCTTGCAAGGCTATGCACTTCGTTTCGTATGGTAACTTCACAAACAAAAAAAGAGCGGCAAAAATCGAGCTACTCGACACAAAGCTATGTCCGTTACCTGACAGGTGTAAACGGTTGGGAGATTTCAAAGGAAATGATCGCTATGCAGTTGGGCGACTTGTCTAACTTGAAATTGTTTGGTATCGAAATGACCGGACATAGTGCGTATCTCCGCAATGTGTATATGACCGGGACTATCAAGCAATTATCTAACGACGGTATAACCGAAGTTCCCGTACCTGCTTTCAAAGGAGTATGGACGCCGGGCACATATTGGTACTATGATGAAGTTGTATGCAATGGCAGTACATGGATATGTATTGTAGACAAAACAATCCAAGAACCAACAGACAATTCTACTGATTGGCTTAAATATGTCTCTAAGGGAGAAACGGGTGTCAAAGGCGACAAAGGCGACAAGGGTGATAAGGGTGCAACCGGGGCAAAAGGCGACAAAGGTGATACAGGACCGACCGGATCGCAAGGTATTCCCGGTACATCACAGTATTTTCACGTGAAGTACTCCGCTAATGCGAACGGTAATCCGATGTCTGACACTCCGAACACTTATATCGGTACGGCGGTAACAACAAGTGCGACCGCTCCAACCGGATACGCTTCTTATAAGTGGGTACAGTTGAAAGGCTCGCAAGGTCCTAAAGGAGATCAAGGTATTGCCGGACCAACCGGAGCCAACGGACAAACTTCCTACTTACACATCAAGTACTCGGACAACGGTACGACGTTTACCGCTAACAACGGTGAGACGCCGGGCGCATATATCGGACAATACACTGACTTTACGGCGGCAGACAGCAATACGTTTTCCGCTTATACCTGGACGAAAGTCAAGGGTGTCAAAGGCGACAAAGGCGACAAGGGTGATAAGGGTGCAACCGGGGCAACCGGGCTTCCCGGTGCTCTAATCCGTCCGCGCGGTGAGTGGAAAGCAAATACTAACTATGTTAACAACACGCAGTATCGAGATACTATCATCTACAACGGTAATACTTATTCGTGTCGTGCGGATCATAATTCCGGTTCTTCTTTCGATGTAACGAAATGGACTTTGTTTAACGAATTTATAAATGTCGCTACGCAGTTGTTAGTAGCTCAAAATGCGACGATTGATATATTAGGAACATCGGGTTTATTCGTCGGTAATCTATCAAAGACGCAGGGTTGGTTAATAAAAGGCGGTTCAATTAAGCATAATGTAACCGGGCTTGAATTAACAGCAGATGGTAAATTGTCACTCCCCGCAACGGGTGCGGTGACCGTAGGCGGAGATTTTCATAAAAACGGTAAGATCGTAACTGACTTTATTGATGCAAACAAACTCGTTGTAAAACGAATAGAAGCTGTAGAAGGAACAATTGCAGGGTTCCAAATATCTAATACCCATATCGGAACGGGTTCTGTTAGTGGCACAAATTCTGGTAACGAAATGTTTCTTTACGATAATATGATTGGTTTTAATAGTCCCAATAGACAAGTGATTGTCGGTCCATTTAGTACATTAGGAGTCGATTATTTAGGAAGATTCTACGATCACCGATCAAGACCTTATGATATAAACAGGGGCGTATCTATTAGCGTAACCGGAGGACGAGATAATATAGCACTTGCTATTGATGGTGGTATTGTAGTTGATGGCAGAAGAGGGATTGATGAATATATTGAAATCGCCCAAGTATGGCATAATGGGAGTACACGAACTAAAGTATTGCAATTTAAAAATGGAATTTTATTTAGTGCAACTTGGTAATAATATTTAAATTACATAATTATGAAAATAGACTTTAGAGAAATTCAAGTAAAAGACATCGAAGGGAATAACAGTACCGTCGATATTGCAAAAATGTTAGGCAATGCGATCTATCAGAAAACCGCCGATTTGGGTGAGTTGGAATTAGCTCAAAACATCTACAAGAGCGGTGAAGTAGAAGTATCTCCCGAACAGGCGGAAAGTATTAAAAAATATGTGAGTACGGGGTTCGTCGCTTTTGTTCAGGTAGCGGTTAATGAGGCTTTATCGGTAGAATAAGAGCTACCCAAAGCGATATGAAATACATAAAATAAAAATATGGACGAATGGTTAAAAATCATAGGAGCGTTAGGAGGATTAGAGGCGATCCGGTTTACTGTTACTTTTCTAGCGAATCGTAAAACGAACGCTAGAAAAGAAAAGGCTACGGCGGATTCTATGGAACTTCAAAATTTACTTTCTATCATTGACAATCTAAACAAGCAGATTGAACGGTACGACGAGCGGCTAAAACAACGAGACGAGAAAGTAGATACAATTTATCGAGAATGGAGAACCGCACAGGCAGAGGCGCAAAATTGGATGCGTAAATACTACGAGCTTGAATTAGCTTTGAAGGATGCGGAACACAACCGATGTGATAGACCAGACAGCGAGTGCAGCCGGAGAACTCCGCCGCGTAGACCAATAACTATTAATCAAAACAATAAGGAGACAGCAGAATGAAACACTTCACTATTAAAGAGCTTGCGCACTCCGATACGGCGTTAGCGAAAGGAATTGATAATTTCCCAACAGCGGAAGCTATCAACAATTTAACAAAGCTGGTAGATAATGTACTCGATCCGTTACGCGAGAAATACGGCAAGCCGATCCTCGTTAGCTCTGGGTATCGCAGTGCAATTCTTAATCGTAGCGTTAACGGTGCGACATCTAGCCAACATCGACTAGGGGAAGCCGCCGATATTACGGTAGGAAGCAAAGAAGGGAACCGGAAGCTATTCGAAATAATCAAAAGCGAATTACCTTTCGACCAGTTAATCGACGAAAAGGATTTTTCTTGGGTACACGTGTCATTCAGAGAAGGACGTAATCGGAAACAAATACTAAAGCTATGAAACGACTAGTTTACATTATCATACTGTTAATATTAGCGGTGTGTTTCACGTCCTGCCGAACTCAATATATCCCGGTTGAGTCCGTCCGCACTGAATACAAAACGCGCGATAGCATCCGGATTGATAGCATCTATCAACGAGATAGTATTTATACGCTCGTAAAGGGTGATACAGTTTATCTGTATAGATATAAGTATCTGTATCGCTACTTAACAACGAATCGTACCGATACGATTCTTAAAAACGATTCTATTCGTGTGCCTTATCCGGTTGAAAAGAAGTTAAACCGATGGCAATCTATTAAAATGGAGTTGGGCGGGTGGGCGTTTGGAATTATAATTTTGTTTATTCTGATAATAATTGGTCGAATAATATTCAAATCAAAAAATAATTAGTATATTTGTGTACGGGTGGGGGTGTCTGTTGTATCATCTCTCTGTAGAAAATTGCTATTTTTCGAGGACGGGAGATAATGCGTTATTTATTCCATTAAGAATGGGAGGTTGTGCCGTTGAACGACACAACCTCTTTTTATTTATATACACAATAAGAAAACCCCGCAACGGCTCACATTGCGGGGTTAGTGTCAAATAAGAATCTTAACCGATTTTAAGCGATGTTTGATGAATCATTTCGCTTACGTCCTTCAAAGCATTTAAAAATGTTTGAAGTTCATTATCAGTAAAGCGAGCCTTTTTCCCGTTTACGATGTTACCGTTAATTCTTTGATATAGCCAATTTCTTGACTTTCCGAAATACTTCTTTGCGATATAGCTAAACGAAATAGCCTCCGGCAATTCTCCGAGCTTATCTCTTAATATAGCTTCTTCCGCTCTTTCAATGAAATCGTTACAAGCGTCTACAGTTGCTTTTAGTCCAGATTCAGACGCTTTTTTATAGGCTTCTCGCTGATCTTCTGGCAGTGCGTTATATTTGGCTTGCATTTCTTTTTTGAAAGCGTCCCTTTCTTCTTGTGTAGATAAGGTTTTAAATCTTTCAAAATCCGCTTTCATTTCGGGTGTTGGCAAGCAGGCGTTTATATCTATCATATTTTAAAGTTTTAATCCCTCCCCGAAGGGAGGGAGGTTAATTACTCTTTTAATTTTTCCCGAATCTCATTCATCCGGTCGAGTATGTCATTTATTAATGCTTCTCTTTCTTTTTCATTTTCGGGAACCCCGTAGGCTTCGTGGAATGAAGCGAGAAGTTTTAAATTCTCATACTCTTGTTCTAATTCCTTTCTTTCTTCATCTTTCATTGGTTAAACATTAAAATTAAGAACTCTTATTTGACCCTACAAAGGTAATAAGCATTTGCTTATTGTGCAAGTTTTTGGCGAATTATTTTAGTGAATTAATATAATCTATTACTTTTCTATTCGCTTTATCTATTTGCTCTAAATCGTAATCTATATAAATTCCGGTTGTTTTGCATCCGAACTCGTGCCCCAAAGCTAAAGATATTACATCTTTCGATATTCCTATTTTATGCGCTATTGTAGCCCATGTATGGCGCGCCCAATACGAGGTGATGCCGGGAAATAAAATATCTCTAATCTTTTTCCCGCCTAATCCTTTTCGTTTGAAATTTCCCAGTTTTTGCTATTTTTTTTTTCATTGCTGCCATATACTTTCTATAATTGTAATCGTTGGTTTCGAGCGTGTTTAGTAGAAATTTATTTCCTTTATACCTGTTTATTATCTCCATTGCTTCCGGTTCTACTTTGATAGAGTATAGCTTTCCGGTTTTTTCTCGTTTATATTCTATGCGTCCGTCAACTATTTGTTTGAGGTTAAATAAGTCTATTGCGTTTATTCCGATTAGATAAAACATAAGCATGAATATGTCTTGATACTCTTTTTGATATTCTTCTCCGTTGAAATCTTTTAGGGTAATAAGTTGATCCGGTTTTAACGATCGTTTTCTAGTTTCCTCCCTTTCTATTGTGAACTTTCTAAATGGATATAGTTCCGTTTCATCATTATCTATCGCGTGATTGAAAATCGCCCTAATATTCCTTAAATGGATTGAAATCGAGTTTGTTTTTATTCCGGTATCTTTTAGCCATTTATTGAACGATTCTAGCCATTTCTTTGTCATTGTTTCAAATGTACAGGTTGGATCATAGGTGAGAATCTTATTTTTTGTCGCTTTATATAAAACGATTGTATTTTCCTTTGATTTTGTTGCTACAAACTCGTCTATGTAGCTTACGAAAGTTTTACAGGTCGATTCGTTTTTGATAGATTTTATAATGTAGTCTTTTAACGCTTTATCGCTCATTCCTCTTAACTTCTGATTATCGTCAAGTATAACAAGTAACATTTCAACACGATTAATGAGATTCCGAATCGCTACGTTCTTAGTTTTATGATTCTTTGCGTTCTTATTATACTCTGTGCCCGTCCATGTTTCCGGCGTAGCGCAAAAATCAGTGCATAACATTATCTGTCCTTTGTGTCTGACTTGTAGCTTAACCGGAAATGTACCGTCTTTCTTTTCTCTGCGGGTGTCTAAGTAAAAACTAACTGTTGCCATATTATTATCATTTTTAGTATATATACGCAAACAGCGTATAAACGGGATAGCGCGATAATAATGCAAGATGAAAATTTGCATTAAATTTGCATTTTTTCTTTTGAAAATACCCGTTAATAACGCCTAAAACGATACTTTGATATAGATATAGGGCAATGAAAAAGCCCCTTACTTGTTAGTAAGAGGCTGATAATCAGATAGTAGTGGGTACGAGAATCGAACTCGTATTACATGCGTGAGAGGCATGTGTCCTAACCGTTAGACGAACCCACCGGAGTTTGATAGATTAAAAAGAGCCAAGTCTTTAAAACTTAGCTCTTTTTTATATTGAGATTTTTTGCGGAAGCTGGGGGATTCGAACCCCCGGTACCCTTACGAGTACGTCAGTTTAGCAAACTGGTGGTTTCAGCCACTCACCCAAACTTCCTTGAACCCGCATTCTCTCTCAAATGCGGTGCAAATATAGGGGGAACTTTTGGACTACGCAAATCTTTTAGCAAGATTTTTTTTACCTGTTTTTTGTAAAATGAGATAACCTGCTATGTTTCAAATGTTAAACGGAAGAATTTTTTTTTCGAAAGCTTTTAATTTTTATCGATGGAATGGGAACTTGAAACATATTGACGCTATCCGCTTATTATAGTGACGGTATCTTCATGGGATAGGGTAAACATCCGGATGGGATAGTGACGGTATATTTGACGTAAGAAAAGGACATAAAAAAAGGCTATCTATCCCAGACAGCCAATCTTTTTGTTAACCTTAAATCTAATACTATGAAAAACACAGTACAAATATACGGACTTCTGTCAACTTTGCAAATAAAACAAGAAAAAAGAGATGTTTTATAACATTGATTAAATATTTGATTCCTCGATTCTATTTTTATTAAGACTTTCGGCGTTTTGAATGCTATATTCCCAATATTTATCACATAATTTCAGATAGCTGGTCTCGGCACTCTTGCCACCTAAAGAAATAGCGTACATCTTTGTCTGTTTCGCTTTTGCGTGTTCGATGGTCCGGGATAGTAGTTGATCGACAGGACGCATCTCAAAGTCCGATACGGTGATAATGTCCGCTTCCATATATCCTTCTTCGCTGATCTTTCGCAAAGCATGCGTGATGACAGGTTCCATATCGGTTCCGCCATGAAAGGATTGGCATAAGAAATCGACCAGGCGATCGAAACTGCTGCCTAAGTCTGTGATTTCAATGCACTCGATATCATCGGAAAACAGGATGACGTAACATTTTCGATGTTGCACTTCCGTCAGTTCGGCAATGGCAAGTAGGGTGGATTTCGCGATTCTTTCCCGTTCGCCTGCCATGGAACCGGAAGTGTCCAGACAAACAATGAAAGGGCCTTCGGCTTCTTCGGAAACTTCGTTCCCTATTGTTTTCTTGTCGTTGATGGTTTGCTTTTCGTGTGATTGATAGTCGATGACTTGCAATCTCTTCTCAATGAAACGCTCAAAGAAAATGGGTTGCAGACTTTTTTCGGCCAGATAACAATATTCCAAGGGAAGAAGGCTGTTTAAGTCGTTTCCTTCGCAAATACCTGTAATATCGCTTCGGGTGGCATGAGATATAATTTGTTCCCGATGAATACCGGCAGTCATTTTGAAACGTTTCCGGCTGCTTTGGTGTTTCTTGCCCAAGATTTCTACCAGTTCACGGATAACGGGATTTCGTTTGATCGTTTCTTCGTATTCTAAAATCTGTTCTGCTATCTGTTTATGGTTGCGGAGTAACCAGACGAGGCGTGAGCCGCCACGCACCGGAAGGTTTTTGGCAAGTGATAGCTGAAGACGGTAGAAATCATCACAAAGCCGCTCGATATGTTCCATCTGATAGTTGAACTCGTTGTTCGAGAGCAGTGTGTGCCATTTGTCGAAGAAGAGAGTCCGCAACGCTTTCCATTCTTTAGAGCGTGGGCTGATTGCGTCAAAACGCTGGAGGTAGTATTTTACGTTGAGGTCTACCAGGTGATATTTCATTGAGAACGTGTAGGCGCTGTTTTTCAGGAAATGGAGAAACTTGGTGTCGGATGCTTCATTCATTTCATGAAAGTATTCCCATTGCGACGCGTAGTGGGAGTAGAAATCTTGCAGGGAGGGTTGCGTGTGACGAAAATACCGGTGAATGTCCGCATCCAGTTCTTCGGGACGGATAACCAGGTTGTGCAGTTGTTCGTCGTACACATCGTAGGCTATTCCCTGCAATTTTTCGTAATAAATGTCTTGCAGGTGTTTGAGCCTAATACTCTCTGTTCTCTTGTTCATGGGCGTGAGCGATGATGCGGAGTTCGTTTCGGTAATTCTCTATGATATGTGCAGTCTCTCCTAAAATTCGTTTGATCTTGCTTTTTTGCGATGAGCTTAAGAAAAGATGCTCCTTTGTATATGCTGTTTCCCGCTCGGAGATTGTTTTATATTCCACTTCCATTTGATGCAGCAAGTCGATCACTTCCTGCAATGTAAATTCGAACGGAGTGTTGCCATCCTGTTGTGCAGGCAAAGGATCACAATTGTCATAACATAGTAACGGATATTCCTGATTGTTGACGAAAACAGACCGTCTTCCTTTTCGGAGGGAATAGATATTCTTTTGCGCGATATTCTGTTTTTACAAAATCGTAGGCTTTTAGGATTTTGTTGACCGGACGGAATTTATCTTGTTGGATATAAAACAGTCGGTTGCTGTCTTTCTTCAAAGACTGGTAATCGGAAGCAAAATGAGTAGATTTCCGGCAATGTGATAACCTTCTATGCGATGATAGAAGGTGTCTACGACTTGATTCCCGGATCGCTAAGTTCACGTAGGCTGTGTTCGGACTTCATGTTTTCTTTCAGTGTGTCCAGTTTTTGCTCCAGTCGTTTTTCTCCTAACAGATAGGTGTTGATGCCTCGTGCTATCGACTGTTCTACAATCTCTTCGATAATGGGGAGCTGCGAAATTTCATCCCATAGGCAGGCGCTCATCAATAGGCAGTCGGAGAAATGAATTCCCGGAGATTCATTCAGATAGGCTGATGTGCGGAGTAGACCTACTATTTTCTTCCAGCGGCGGTCGGATACATAGATGGGAGGGGTGTTTTCATCCCGTCCTGTGTTGTATTGTTCAATTTCTCGTTTGATATTGTGAATCAGCTCAAAAATGGTATAGTGAATACCTACTTTTTCGCTTTCAGCTTGTATCTGGTTGTATAATTCATCGTTCACCTGGAGCTTTTCAGGGATTTCAGGTTCTATTTCCCGCGTAGAAGAAATCATCTGATCGAACGCATATTCCTGTTCGATACATCCGACAAACTGACGGATCAGGAAACGGTCGTATAAGGCTTCCAGTCCTTCACCTTTTGCCGGCAGTTCGTTGGAAGCGGCAATTAATGCTTTCAGGGGTACACGCACCGTAAATTGTCCGTTGCGGTATATCTTTTCATTGATTACCGTCAAAAGGGAATTTTGGATAGCAGGGCCGGCCTTCCATATTTCATCCAGAAAGACAATTGATGCTGTCGGCAGGTATCCTTTTGTGATGCGTTCGTACGTATCTTCATCCTTCAATTTTGAAATGGAGACGGGGCCGAATATTTCGTCCGGTGTACTGAAGCGGGACATCAGATACTCAAAAGCATCTGCGTCTTTAAATGCCAGTTTTAGCCTGCGTGCTACCAAACTTTTAGCTACTCCCGGAGGGCCCAGCAGAAAGATACTTTCCCCTGCCATGGCGGATAGCAGAGACAGTGCGATGGTATGCTCTTTTTCGAATACTCCCTCATTGAGGGACTTCAATAATTGGGTGATATGTGATTTGATAGACTTCATGTGACGGATAATTTCATGTGTTGTTAGCAAGAGGCAAAGATACAAGAATTCTTTGAAATAGACTTCACCGGAGGGATTTACTCCTAGATTTAGGCAATTTCCTCCCGATAAGTAGGAGTTTTCAGTTTCATGGGGAAAATTCATTCTCTACTTTTGTTCTATCGAAAGATAAATGATATATAATAATTAGAGAACCATTAAAAATAAAGGAATATGAAAACGAGCACATTTAAATACTTCGGTTTGGCGTTGATGGCTATATTGATGGTAAGTTTTACCTCTTGCGAAGTGGAAATAGACAGTTTCTATGATGATGATAATAATGGTGCAGGGTACTATAACCGTTCGGCTGATTTATGTAGCCGTACTTGGGTTAGTTTCTACCGCGACATGGACGGTAACTATTGCCGTCAGGAACTGGACTTCTTTTTAGACCGTACCGGAATCGACTATATACGGGTGGAATATCCTAATGGAACAGTCGATCAATATGAATATAATTTCCGTTGGAGTTGGGAAAATTATGCACAGACTTCCATTCGTATGTCATACGGACCGAATGATGTTTCATACTTGGATGATGTATATATCGGTGGAAACAGATTGAGCGGTTATCTGGACGGACGAAATAACTTTGTGGAGTTTCAGGGAAATGATGAAGATAAAAGCGGAAACGTGAAAAAGAAAAAGGGAGAAAAACGTTTGATGGATATAACAAGATGCAGGTAAAAAGAGAAAGGATAAGATTGTTAAGATAGAAATATAACAGATATTAGAAACAAAATAACAGGTAACAGTGTAAAAGGGTAATCAATAAGATTTCAGGATATATGAATCAGGGTATAATTAGGGCGCGAAATGAAAGCTTAAAAGTTTTGAACCGGACTAAATAGTTTTTATCTTTGCGCCCTATTAGTTTTTATATACATGGAGTGGTTATATAGTCTATTTATCGAACATTCTGCCTTACAGGCTGTTGTGGTACTTTCACTGATTTCTGCCATTGGTTTGGGCTTGGGAAGAGTGCATTTCTGGGGGGTTTCCCAGGAGTCACTTTGTTTTTGCAGGCATCCTCGCCGGCCATCTCGGGCTTTCGGTCGATCCGCAGATGTTAAACTACGCAGAAAGTTTCGGACTGGTCATTTTCGTTTATTCCCTCGGGCTACAAGTCGGTCCCGGTTTCTTTAGCTCTTTCCGCAAAGGAGGGGTGACATTGAATATGCTGGCATTGGGAGTTGTTCTGTTGGGAACATTGTTGACGGTGGTGGCCAGTTATGCGACAGGTGTCTCTCTTCCTGATATGGTTGGTATCCTTTGTGGAGCAACGACAAACACTCCGGCATTGGGAGCTGCGCAACAAACTCTGAAACAGATGGGAATAAACAGCAGTACGCCTGCTTTAGGATGTGCGGTGGCCTATCCGATGGGAGGTAGTCGGCGTAATCCTTGCCGTTTTATTAATCCGTAAAGTATTGGTTCGCAAAGAAGATTTGGAGATAAAAGAGAAAGACGATGCGAACAAAACTTATATTGCAGCGTTTCAAGTACACAATCCTGCTATTTTCAATAAAAGTATCAAGGATATAGCTCGTATGAGTTACCCGAAGTTTGTCATATCCCGTTTGTGGCGTGACGGACATGTCAGTATTCCGACTTCAGACAAGATTCTGAAAGAAGGCGACCGTCTGCTGGTGGTAACTGCGGAAAAAGACGCTTTGGCCCTGACAGTGCTTTTTGGTGAACAGGAAAATACGGATTGGAATAAAGAGGACATTGACTGGAATGCGATTGACAGCGAATTGATCTCGCAGCGTATCGTTGTCACCCGTCCCGAACTGAATGGTAAGAAACTCGGTGCACTCCGGTTGAGAAACCATTACGGTATTAACATCAGCCGTGTTTACCGGTCGGGTGGTGCAACTGCTTGCTACTCCGGGATTGATACTTCAGTTGGGCGACCGCCTGACAGTGGTGGGCGAGGCTGCTGCTATCCAGAATGTGGAGAAAGTATTGGGAAATGCCGTGAAAAAGCCTGAAAGAACCCAATCTGGTTGTTATGTTTATCGGCATCGTGCTTGGTTTGGCATTGGGGCTATCTCTTTCCGGGTGTCAGTACTCCTGTGAAGTTGGGATTAGCGGGCGGACCGATCATTGTCGGTATCCTTCTGGGTACTTTTGGACCACGGATACACATGATTACCTATACCACCCGTAGCGCGAACCTGATGTTGCGTGCCTTGGGACTTTCCATGTACCTTGCCTGTCTGGGACTGGATGCGGGAGCTCACTTTTTCGATACCGTATTCCGTCCGGAAGGCTTATTATGGATTGGTTTGGGAGCCGGATTGACTATTGTTCCAACCGTACTAGTGGGGTTTGTAGCCTTCAAGATGATGAAGATCGATTTCGGTTCTGTATCCGGTATGTTGTGCGGAAGTATGGCAAATCCGATGGCACTGAACTATGTAAACGATACAATTCCCGGCGACAACCCATCCGTAGCCTACGCGACTGTTTATCCGCTGTGTATGTTCCTGCGGGTAATTATCGCTCAAGTGCTGTTAATGTTCTTGTTGAATTGAGAATTGAAAATAGAGAAATGATGGATTTGTAAATAAAAAGTAGTCATTTCTTAATCAGGAATCGTATAAAATAGATAAATTTGTAACAAGAAAAAGGAGAGGAATTAATAAATTCCTTTTTTGAGTTACTAAATGGTAAGTTGTCAACTAATAATAAGTTGCCAATTAATAAATTGTAAATAGTAAAATAGTAAATAAAATGACTGCTCAAAGTAACATAACTCCTGAAAGCATTGTGAGTGATCTCCGTTACCTGCAACTGCTTTCCCGAAGTTTTCCTACCATTGCCGATGCCAGTACGGAAATAATCAACTTAGAGGCTATCTTAAATCTACCTAAAGGGACAGAACATTTCCTGACTGATATTCATGGAGAATATGAAGCTTTTCAGCATGTACTGAAAAATGCTTCCGGTGCGGTAAAACGTAAAGTAAATGAAATATTCGGCAACACTCTTCGTGAAGCTGAAAAGAAAGAAATCTGTACTTTGATTTACTATCCCGAAGAGAAACTCCAATTGGTGAAGGCCCGTGAAAAGGATCTGGATGATTGGTATCTGATTACGCTGAACCAACTGGTGAAAGTCTGTCAGAACGTGTCTTCCAAATATACCCGTTCGAAGGTTCGTAAATCACTGCCTGCCGAATTCTCTTATATCATTCAGGAGTTATTGCACGAATCGTCTATCGAACCGAATAAGCATGCTTATATTAATGTAATTATCAGCACAATTATCACTACGAAGCGTGCCGACGATTTCATTATCGCTATGTGTAATCTGATTCAGCGCTTGACTATTGATTCTCTTCATATCGTAGGTGATATTTACGACCGTGGTCCCGGTGCGCATATCATTATGGATACATTGTGTAATTACCACAACTTCGATATTCAATGGGGAAATCATGATATTCTCTGGATGGGAGCAGCTTCCGGTAATGATAGTTGTATCGCTAACGTGATACGTATGTCTATGCGCTATGGTAATCTGGGGACACTTGAAGACGGATACGGAATCAATCTGCTTCCGTTGGCTACTTTTGCAATGGATACGTATGCCGATGATCCTTGCACGATTTTCATGCCAAAAATGAACTTTGCCGATGCTCATTATAATGAGAAAACTTTGCGTCTGATAACTCAAATGCATAAAGCCATTACCATTATCCAGTTTAAGCTGGAAGCTGAAATCATCGACCGTCGTCCGGAGTTCGGAATGGCTAATCGTAAACTTCTGGAGAAGATTGATTTTGAACGCGGCGTCTTTGTATATGAAGGAAAAGAATATGCTTTGCGCGATACCAACTTCCCGACTGTAGATCCGGCAAATCCTTACCGATTGACTGAAGAAGAACGCGAATTGGTAGAAAAGATTCATTATTCATTTATGAATAGTGAAAAGTTGAAGAAGCACATGCGTTGTCTGTTTACCTATGGCGGCATGTATCTGGTTTCAAACTCGAATCTTCTTTATCATGCTTCTGTTCCTCTGAATGAGGATGGCAGCTTTAAACATGTCAAAATACGTGGTAAGGAATACTGGGGACGTAAATTGTTGGATAAAGCCGATCAACTGATTCGTACTGCGTACTTCGATGAAGAAGGAGGAGGAGGATAAGGAATTTGCTATGGATTACATCTGGTATATGTGGTGTGGTCCGGAAGCTCCCCTTGTTTGATAAGGATAAGATGGCGACTTTTGAACGCTATTTTGTAGAAGATAAAGAGTTACATAAAGAAAAGAAGGGCTATTATTACACCTTGCGTAACCGGGAAGATATTTGTGACCAGATTTTGACGGAGTTTGGAGCTTCAGGGCCTCATTCGCATATTATCAACGGTCATGTGCCTGTGAAAACGATTCAGGGAGAACAACCCATGAAAGCCAATGGCAAGCTTTTCGTTATTGATGGTGGCTTTTCAAAAGCTTATCAGCCGGAAACGGGAATTGCGGGATATACGCTTGTTTATCATTCTCATGGTATGCAACTCGTACAGCACGAACCATTTCAGTCTCGTCAGAAAGCCATTGAAGAGGGACTTGATATCAAATCGACCAACTTCGTTCTCGAATTTAATTCACAACGAATGATGGTGAAAGATACCGATAAGGGAAAAGAACTGGTGACTCAAATACAGGATTTGAAGAAACTGCTTGTTGCTTATCGTACTGGTCTGATAAAAGAAAAAGTGTGATATGAATGCTATTTCTTTGCAATATAAAATTCAATAATTTTAGTGTCTTGAGTGATTCGTTCCACCTAGGTGGGACTAAACAGCGACCGGTGGGACGAAAGGAAAACCTTGGTAGAACGAAACAATCATCCGTGGAACGAATTATAATTAGTAAAGCAATGCCTTGATATTAGTGTTTTAATCTTTCAGCAGTGTATCTTGCCCGACTCCTGTTTAGAAAAGAACAATGCCTGCTTCTATAATCGCTCCTTTATCGTAATTACTCGATTTATTATAGAATCTGGTTAGCCCATAACCGCCTGTTGCAAAGATACCGAACTTCCTGGTAAATTGATATTCCAGATTGGCACGTGCCTGCAATGCATATAAACGTTTCGGAATCACCTCGTCTTTGTTATCGAAAGCCTCGATATGCTGGTAGCCAAGGTCTCCGCTGATGGATAAGCCTTTGTAAAGAGGGAAGGATAAACCGGCACGATAGGATGCACTTGCCGAAAACTTATCATTCAATCCTTGATACATGGAACCGACTCCCAGAATGGTATAAAACAATTGGTTCTTGAATCGTACACCTATATTGGCAGGCGTAGCATTTCCACCATACACCATCATTTGTACTCTTGTATCAGGATTCGCATTAACCAATCCGAGTTGGAATCCTTTCATGTCTTCCTTGTAATAATTGACAAGGCCAATTTGAAGTCCGCGGGCCTGCGTTGCATAATTACATAATGCTATTTGCATCCCATTCAGTTTCGATGCGGTTATATTGGCAATTCCTGCTATCTGCAAGCCGTTCATGTGTTCGCCTACCACATTCAAAAGTCCGGAAGCCATCAAACCGCCGAAGCTCTGCCCTGTAATATTTGCCGCTCCGGAAAAGTGTAGCCCCGAAGCCATGTTGCCTGTCACATTCATGAAACCACTAATCATTAACCCCGAGTTGTTGTCTCCTCCGATGCTCGTTAACCCGGATATGACTACTCCCTGTGCTCTGTCGCCGGTGATATTTACCAATCCGGCAGCAGAAAGTTCTACGGTGTTATCGCCACTGATATTACTGATACCGGCCAGCTGAACGCCCCGCATAGTACCCCCTGCTAAGTTGGCTAATCCGGTGATTTGTATTCCGTTCATGTCGCCATGAACCACACTTCCCAACGCATTGATACCCACACCGTTCAGACGGTTCATTGTAGACAGGAGACCGATGTTTATGTATGTCGTCTGTGTACTGTCATGAGGTTGTGTACATATATCTTTCCAGATGGATATATTGATACCTGCACTCTTGTTCTGTGCCGGTAAAGAAACGGCAGCCATTAGTATAGCTGCCGTAAGTATTGTTTTCTTTATCTTCATTCCTTTCTCTTTTTCGGTTTAAGTAATATCTTATGCAGCTAACTTTATATTAGCCTTTTGCTTCCTGATATAAGTAACGTTTGATGCTCTTCTTCGGTGTCTTTTCGAATTCTTCCGGATAAATTTTCATCTTGGATATTTGGCTGTATGCCGGTAGCATAGTATTTAAAGTCACACGGTTTTCTTCCATTACTTGCTCGATGTCTTCATTCTTCAGGCCATGAGCGAAAGCGTCGTCAAAATCTGGATAAACAAGTCCGACAAGTTTCTCGTTTTGCTGAACGATAATGCTTTCAGCCACGTATGGCAGGTTGTTCAACTTATCTTCAATTTCTTCCGGATAGATATTCTGTCCGCTGGAGCTCAATAACAGGTTCTTGCTGCGTCCTTTGATTGTAACATTACCTTCTTCATCCATCAAAGCCAAGTCGCCGGTGTGTAACCAACCGTCCTTGTCAATGACTTCTTGAGTGGCTTCTTCGTTTTTGTAATAGCCCAGCATCACATTCGGGCCCTTACATACAATTTCACCAACAATATTTTCGGGATCAGATGACAATACCCGTACATCCATCCGTGGCACAGCCTTTCCGCAAGAACCCGGTTTGAACTTTCTCCAATCTTCGTAGCAGATAATCGGGCCACATTCCGTCATTCCATATCCAACTGTATAAGGGAAATCAATCATTTTCAAGAATTGTTCCACTTCCTGATTGAACGCTGCACCTCCTACGATGACTGCCTTGAAGTTTCCGCCAAATGCCTTAATCATTTCTTCGCGCACTGTTGCCTTAATCTTATCATTGATAATAGGCACTTTCAGCAATATCTTCATCGCCGGAGTTTCCAACTTCGGAAGTACTTTTCTTGATTATCTTTTCGATGATAAGCGGTACGGCAACAATCAGACTGGGTTTCACTTCTTCAAAAGCCTGGAAGATAATCTTAGGGCTTGGCATACGGGTGAGGAAGTAGATGTGGCAACCTACGGAGAACTCATAAAGGAATTCAAAAGCCAATCCGTACATGTGTGCCATAGGAAGCATGGAAACGATTTTATCTCCGGCTTCCAGTTCCAACACTTCAAAAGCAAATTTGGTATTTGACCACAGGCTGCGGTAGGGGAGCATTACTCCTTTGGAATAACTCGTTGTTCCCGAAGTATAATTGATAACTGCCAGTTCTTCCGGTTCGTCTTTGTGATATGCGACATGTTCTTTACGGAAATTCTTCGGATATTTTTTGCCGAACATTTCGTTCAGATGTTCGCGTGCATAAGTCAGTCGTTCGCTGCGTGACACTAATAGGGTGAAGTCATTCATCATCAGGATACCTTCCAATAGCGGCATTGCCGACTCGTTCAGGTTTTCCCATACCATATCTCCTACAAGCAGTAATTTAGCTTCGGAGTGGTTGACGATATTATGCACGTTATCTGCTTTAAATTCATGGAGAATAGGTACAATAACGGCTCCATACGTCAGTGTGGCAAGGAAAGTAACTCCCCAGTGAGAGCTGTTTCTTCCACAAACGGCAATCTTGTCTCCCTTGCGGATTCCGCTTTCTTCGAAGATGATATGGAGTTTCTCGATTTTACGAGCTACGTCTTTATACTGTAAAGTTGCACCTTTATAATCGGTCAGGGCATCCAGGTCCCAATTATTCTTTGATACTATTCTCAATATAGGCTATAAAACTTTGTTCCATTGTTTTTTGCACATTTGGTATTAAATTGTGCAAATATAGCAATTATATTAAGAATGAAGAATTAAGAGTGAAGATTTTTTGGAAATGGAGGGAGAGTGTGGGAAGGAATTTGTGGACGATGCGTTATTAGTGCAATGGATGATGCTTATAATTGAATAAATGATGCTTATGGTTGAATAAATGATGCTTAGTTGGATGAAGGCTTATAAACAAAAAGGATTAGCTTGTGATAAAATAGATTAGCTCATGGCATAAACAGATTAAGCTATGAGCTAAATGAATATCATTATAGCTAAACAAATTATGCTTATAGCTAAACAAATTATGCTTATAGCTAATTTAATTATCATTATAGCTAAAAAAAATATGCTATTAGCAAAAATAATTCAGCTAATAGCATATTTACAGTAACTTCATTTCTTATTTCAAGTACCATTCGTACATTCTCTGTACGCCTTCCTCGATTTCAATTTTGTGGTGCCAGCCCAGTGCATGCAGTTTTGAAGGATCGGTTAGCTTGCGCATTGTGCCGTCCGGTTTGCTGCTGTCGAAGGTCAGTTTTCCTTGATAACCTACAGTCTCCACAATACGCTCGGCCAGCTGACGGATGGTGATTTCCTTACCGGTTCCGATGTTGATATGGCAGTTGCGGATATCTTTGCTACCTTCTTTATAGGTATCTTTGAAGTCTACGTGCTCCATTACGAAGACGCTGGCATCCGCCATTTCTTCGCTCCAAAGGAACTCGCGGAGTGGAGTACCTGTACCCCAAAGAGTGACTTCCGTTTCGCTGATTCCGTATTTTTGCAGAATAGCCAGGATTTCTTCTTTCGGACTGTTGCCGTTGACACCTTCTACTGGACGCAGGTTCATATCCTTACGTACAGCTTCCCAGTTCCCTTCTTTCAGACAGTGTGCCAGATGAATCTTCCGGATCATGGCAGGCAGTACATGGCTGCGTTCCAAATCGAAATTATCATTCGGTCCGTAAAGGTTTGTCGGCATCACGGCGATGTAGTTCGTTCCATATTGCAGGTTGAAGCTCTCGCACATTTTCAGTCCGGCAATTTTGGCGATTGCATACGGCTCGTTGGTATATTCCAACGGTGAAGTAAGCAATACGTCTTCCTTCATCGGCTGTTCGGCATCGCGTGGATAAATACACGTACTGCCGAGGAAGAGCAACTTTTTCACGTTGTGACGGAAACTCTCTCCGATAATGTTCTGTTGAATCTGCAGATTCTTGTATATAAAGTCGGCACGGTAGATGCTGTTCGCCATGATACCACCCACAAAGGCGGCGGCAAGGAATACATATTCCGGCTGTTCTTCATCGAAGAATTTACGGACAGCCATTCCATCCAGCAGGTCAAGCTCTTTGTGCGTGCGGCCTATCAGATTGGTGTATCCTTTATCCTGCAAATTCTTCCAGATAGCAGATCCCACAAGTCCGCGGTGTCCTGCTATATATATCTTTGCATTCTTTTCCATTCTATCTTTTATTAGTTCACCACAGAGGACACGGAGGGCACAGAGGAAAAAATAAAATCCTCCGTGTCCTCTGCGTCCTCTGTGGTGAAATGAAATTCATTTAATGTTTGGTAGCAATCATTCGCTTCACCTTTTCCATATCGTGGCGAACCATGATACTTACCAGTTCTTCGAATGATGTTTTACGTGGATCCCAGCCCAACAGTGTTTTTGCTTTTGTCGGGTCGCCCAACAGTTGTTCCACCTCTGACGGACGGAAATATTTAGGATCAACTTCTACCAGAGATTTTCCGGTAGCTACGTCAATACCTTTTTCATTTACGCCTTCGCCTTCCCAACGAAGTTCGATACCTGCTTCCTTGAATGCTAACGTTGCGAATTCGCGCACCGTGTGCATTTCTCCGGTAGCAATTACGAAATCTTCGGGAACGTCATGTTGCAGAATCAGCCACATACATTCGATGTAATCCTTGGCATATCCCCAGTCGCGACGTGCATCCAGATTACCCAGGATACAGTTTGTCCTGTTCGCCCTGTGCGATACGTGCGGCAGCAAGCGAAATTTTACGGGTAACGAATGTCTCGCCACGGCGTTCACTCTCGTGATTGAACAAGATTCCGTTTACGGCAAACATACCATAGCTTTCGCGGTAGTTTTTAGTAATCCAGAAACCATATTGTTTGGCTACCCCATACGGAGAACGGGGATAGAATGGAGTTGTCTCTTTTTGTGGAACTTCCTGCACCTTACCGAACAATTCGGAAGTAGAAGCCTGATAGATGCGGGTTTTCTTTTCCAGTCCCAGGATGCGTACCGCTTCGAGCATACGCAACGTACCGATAGCATCCGCTTCGGCCGTGTATTCCGGAACGTCGAATGAAACCTTCACGTGGCTTTGAGCAGCGAGATTGTAGATTTCATCCGGTTGCACCTGTTGAATAATACGAATTAACGAACTAGAATCTGTCATATCCCCATAATGCAGATTGATCGTACGTTTCTGTTTCATGTCGCGCACCCACTCGTCAAAATACAAATGTTCAATACGTCCTGTATTGAACGAAGAAGAACGACGGAGTATACCGTGTACTTCGTAACCTTTTTGCAATAGAAATTCGGCAAGATAAGAACCATCCTGCCCGGTGATGCCTGAAATTAGGGCTTTTTTCATACGCTATTATTTAATATAATTGAAAATGTGGGTGCAAATGTCGGCATTTTTTGTGAGCCAGCCAAGCTACTACCCAATTATTTTTCAGCACAGTCATTCAGCACGGTTTTTTCCCCATTATTTTGTCGATAATCAAAGCGATAGCTCCGTCGCCCGTCACGTTGCAGGCAGTACCGAAACTGTCCATGGCGATGTAAAGCGCAATCATCAAAGCTTGTGCCGATTCGTCGAAACCGAGCATGGATTGCAGAATCCCCAGGGAAGCCATGATTGCTCCACCCGGAACTCCCGGAGCAGCTACCATAGTGATACCCAGCATAAAGATAAATCCGGCAAACAAGGGGGAAGTCAAACGGTATTCCCTGCATCATCATCAATGCCAGTGCGCAGGCTACGATTTTCAGTGTGCTGCCCGACAGATGAATGGTGGCACATAGCGGAATCACAAATCCGGCTACTTCAGCAGATACTCCGTTCTTTTTGGTCTGTTCCAGTGTCACGGGAATGGTGGCTGCAGATGATTGTGTACCCAATGCCGTGAAGTAAGCGGGCAGCATTTTGCTAAGCAATTTGAATGGATTTCTATGCACAAACAATGCCGCAATGGAATACTGAAAAACCTAACAGGAAAATATGAAGAACGAAGATGACTCCGATAATTTTAATAAACACCATCAGGATAGAATATACTTGTCCCGAATGTGTCATGTTGAGGAATATGCCGAAGATATAAAGCGGTAGCAACGGTAGAATGACTGCGCTAATCATTCGTACGATAATTTCCTGAAAATCACGTGCCACATTTTTCAATGCGTCGCTGTTGAGTGACGCCAGTCCTAACCCCAGTGTGAAAGCTAAAACCAGAGCTGTCATTACGTTCATCAGTGGCGGAATGGAGACGGAGAAGTAGGGGAGGATTCCCTGCGCTTCGCTTACTTCTTCAAGTGGTGCACCCGGTTCGATGAGCGAAGGAAATACTGTGACTCCTGTGAAGTAGGAGAGAAAGCCTGAAAAAAGAGTAGCGAAGTAGGCGATCAAAGCTGTCACGAGTAGCATTTTCCTGCGCCTTTTCCGATGTCGGCAATAGCCACAGTAACCAGTCCGACGATAATTAATGGGATAGAGAAATTAAGAAATTCACTGAAAATGCCATTGAACGTAACAAATATTCGCACTAGCGGAGCCGGGAAAACTGTGCCGATGGCAATACCCAAAATGATGGCGATAACGATGCGTGCCAACAAACCGATTTTGATCTTCTTCATCCTTGATTTTATTTGTAGACCACAAAAATAATATTTTAATCTAAAATATTGCGAACAAATGTGCATTTCAACTGTTACTAAGATAAAGAATATTCAAAATATATAAGTTATGGCAAATCAGAATAAAACAGATATCGGACTTATCGGCTTGGCTGTGATGGGCGAGAATCTTGCTTTAAACATGGAGAGTAAGGGATGGCACGTATCGGTTTATAACCGTACAGTTCCCGGAGTAGAGGAGGGGGTGGTAGAACGCTTCATGAATGGTCGTGCAAAAGGTAAAAACATCGAAGGATTCACAGATATAAAAGCATTTGTAGATTCGATAGCTATTCCCCGTAAGATAATGATGATGGTTCGTGCCGGAAGTCCGGTTGACGAACTGATGGATCAGCTTTTCCCGTTGCTTTCACCGGGAGATATTCTTATTGATGGTGGTAACTCCAATTATGAAGATACCAACCGCCGCGTCAAACTGGCGGAGTCGAAAGGATTTCTTTTCGTCGGTAGCGGTGTGTCCGGTGGTGAAGAAGGGAGCCTTGAATGGAGCTTCTATCATGCCCGGTGGTTCGGAGAAAAGCATGGCCGGAAGTGAAACCGATCCTCCAAAGCATTGCGGCAAAAGCACCGGACGGCACTCCCTGTTGCCAATGGGTAGGCCCTGCCGGATCGGGTCATTTTGTGAAGATGATTCACAACGGTATCGAATATGGTGATATGCAGCTGATTGCCGAAGCCTATTGGGTGATGAAAAAGCTGCTTGATCTGACCAATGAGGAAATGGCTGATGTCTTTGCCCGTTGGAACGAAGGCAAACTTCGCAGTTATCTGATCGAAATCACCGCCAACATTCTGCGGCATAAAGACAAATCCGGAGGGTATCTGATTGATAAAATCTGGATGCAGCCGGACAGAAAGGAACCGGAAAATGGTCGGTTATCAACGCTATGGAACTCGGTATGCCGTTAGGGCTAATTGCCACAGCGGTATTCGAACGAAGCCTTTCTTCACAGAAAGACTTGCGTCACCTGGCTTCCAAGCAATTCCAGTGTCAACATACACAACCTATATATAATAAGGTGGAACTCGTAAAGAATATCTTTTCTGCTCTTTATGCTTCCAAACTCGTCTCTTATGCCCAGGGATTCGCCGTGTTGCAACGTGCTTCCGACGCTTTCGGCTGGCATCTCGACCTGGCTTCCATTGCGCGTATGTGGCGTGGAGGGATGCATCATCCGCAGTATATTCCTGAACGATATTGCAGCTGCCTTCGAAGCCACCGACAAGCCTAAACACTTGTTGTTGGCTCCTTATTTTAAAGAAGAAATGAAGACATTGCTTCCCGGATGGAAGAGCCTGGTGGCGGAATCCATGAAAGAAGAACTTCCCGTTCCTGCTTTCTCCTCTGCCCTCAACTATTTCTATTCGCTCACTTCTGCCGATCTGCCCGCCAACCTTGTACAGGCACAACGTGATTATTTCGGTGCGCACACTTTTGAGCGTAAGGATGAGTTGCGCGGACAGTTCTTTCACGAGAACTGGACAGGCCACGGAGGAGATACGAAATCGGGCACCTATAATGTTTGAGTAAACCTATAATTCATATTTAGAAATTAATAAAGTGGATAAATTTGCAATGATAATTTTCGGTGCGTCAGGTGATTTGACCAAGCGTAAGCTGATGCCTGCCCTTTACTCCCTCTACCGTGAAAAACGGTTGACCGGAGAGTTTTCCATATTGGGTATCGGGCGTACGGTCTATTCTGACGATAACTACCGTTCCTATATATTAGAAGAACTACAACAGTTTGTCAAGTCTGAAGAACAGGACACAGCTCTTATGGCTTCATTTGTCTCCCATCTCTACTATTTACCGATGGACCCGGCAAAAGAAGAAGGTTACCCGCAACTCCGCCAACGTCTGGTTGAATTGACTAATGAGGTAGATCCGGACAATCTGCTGTTCTATCTTGCCACTCCGCCATCACTTTACGGAGTAGTGCCCCTCTATTTGAAAGCTGCCGGACTTAACACTCCCCACTCACGTATCATCGTCGAGAAACCTTTCGGTTATGATCTCGAATCGGCACGTTGAACTGAATAAAACGTATGCTTCTGTTTTCAATGAGCATCAAATTTACCGTATCGACCATTTTCTCGGTAAGGAAACGGCCCAGAATGTACTGGCTTTCCGTTTTGCCAACGGTATCTTCGAACCTCTCTGGAATCGTAACTATATTGACTACGTAGAAATTACAGCCGTAGAAAATCTGGGTATCGAGCAACGAGGCGGGTTCCATGAAACGGCAGGTGCGCTACGGGATATGGTGCAGAATCATCTGATACAGCTCGTGGCCCTTACGGCTATGGAACCGCCTGCTGTTTTCAATGCAGACAATTTCCGTAATGAAGTTGTGAAGGTCTACGAATCTCTTACTCCATTGAATGATATCGATTTGAATGAACATATTGTTCGCGGACAATATACAGCCTCCGGTAGTAAAAAAGGATACCGTGAAGAAAAAGGAGTGGCTCCCGATTCGCGCACGGAAACTTATATTGCCATGAAACTGGGCATTAGCAACTGGCGCTGGAGTGGCGTTCCGTTCTACATTCGTACAGGTAAACAAATGCCGACGAAAGTAACGGAAATCGTCGTTCATTTCCGTGAGACACCTCACCAGATGTTTCATTGTGCTAGTGGCAACTGTCCACGGGCTAATAAATTGATCCTTCGTTTGCAACCGAATGAAGGAATTGTGCTCAAAATCGGAATGAAAGTACCCCGGCGCAGGTTTCGAAGTGCGCCAGGTGACGATGGATTTCAGTTACGCGCAGTTGGGCGGCGTACCCAGTGGCGACGCTTATGCCCGTCTGATAGATGATTGTATCGTGGCGATCCGACTTTATTTACTCGAAGTGATGCAGTAGAAGCCTCATGGAAATTTTTCGATCCGGTGCTCCGCTATTGGAAAGACAACCCCGACGCACCTCTTTACGGTTATCCCGCAGGTACGTGGGGACCTTTGGAAAGCGAAGCGATGATGCACGAACATGGGGCCGACTGGACGAATCCTTGTAAGAATTTGACGAATACAGATCAATATTGTGAATTATGAAACTATCAGTTTTTTCCTTCATCAATTGAAACTTCACGAGCATTGATACTCCGCCTGGTGGAAATCATGAATGAAGAGCCGGACAGAGTGTTCAATATCGCAGTTAGTGGTGGCAACACACCCTGCTCTGATGTTCGATTTGTGGGCGAATGAATACATGGAAATTACCCCGTGGGATCGTATGCGGATTTATTGGGTGGATGAACGTTGTGTGCCTCCCGATGATTCGGACAGTAATTACGGAATGATGCGCAACCTCCTTTTGGGTTTGACTCCTATTTTGTATGAAAATGTATTCCGTATTCGTGGAGAGGCAGAGCCTGCGAAAGAGGCGGTTCGTTATTCGAGTTAGTCCGGCAGCAAGTGCCGTTTAAGCGTGGTTGGCCCGAATTCGATATTATACTGTTGGGAGCCGGAGATGACGGACACACTTCTTCGATCTTTCCCGGGCAAGAAGATTTGCTGACTTCAAACTCTATTTATGTGGTCAGCGCTCATCCCCGTAACGGGCAGAAGCGCATCGCAATGACGGGATACCCCATTCAGAATGCCCGCTATGTCATTTTCCTGATTACCGGAAAAAATAAAGTCGACGTAGTAGAAGAAATCTGTAATTCGGGAGACACTGGTCCCGCAGCCTATGTGGCTCATCATGCGCAAAATGTAGAACTGTTTATGGATAAAGGGGCTGCCGCATATATTGAAGATCCTAATAAAAAGATGAGTTAGAACAGAACTATTTCATTGACGAAACTAATAGAAAAAAAGAAAAATATGAATCCTTATCAACATTCATTTGGTGGTAATATCCCGCAGGACGTAGCCGGGAAACAAGGTGAAAATGTCATTTTTATTGTTTATACTCTAAAAGATTCGCCTGAAACTCTTGGCAAAGTAAAAGATGTGTGTGCCAATTTCTCGGCCCTGATTCGCAGTATGCGTAACCGTTTTCCTGATATGATGTTCAGTTGTACCATGGGATTTGGAGCCGATGCCTGGAACCGTCTTTTCCCGGAACAGGGAAAACCCAAAGAACTGAAAACTTTCGAAGAGATAAAAGGCGAGAAGCATACGGCAGTTTCTACTCCGGGCGACTTATTGTTTCATATCCGTGCAAAACAGATGGGATTATGTTTTGAGTTTGCATCTATCATCGATGAGAAACTTCAAGGCGTGGTTGAACCTGTCGACGAAACTCACGGTTTCAGATATATGGATGGCAAAGCCATTATCGGCTTTGTGGATGGAACGGAGAATCCGGCGGTTGATGAGAATCCTTATCATTTTGCGGTGGTAGGAGAGGAGGATGCTGATTTTGCAGGAGGCAGCTATGTCTTTGTACAGAAGTACATTCACGATATGGTTGCATGGAACGCTCTGCCTGTGGAAGAACAGGAGAAAGTGATCGGTCGTCGTAAGTTTAACGATGTCGAACTGTCTGACGAGGAGAAACCTCAAAATGCGCATAATGCCGTCACTAATATTGGTGATGACCTGAAAATTGTACGTGCCAACATGCCGTTTGCCAATACGTCTAAGGGAGAATATGGCACATACTTCATCGGTTATGCAAGTACGTTCAGTACTACCCGGCAGATGTTGGAAAGTATGTTTATTGGCAATCCGGTAGGCAATACCGACCGTTTACTGGACTTTAGTACAGCAGTTACGGGAACACTTTTCTTTGCTCCTTCCTACGATTTGCTAAGTGAACTGGGCGAATAAAAAATAAAAGACTGGGGGGAGTATTACACTTTAGTAATCTCCTCCACTACATATTGGTCTTTTACTTTCTTGCAGGTACATACGAAGAATTCCGGATGTTTCAGAGCTCCTTGTAAAGTATCAGGAAGAATCATTTCTTTAGTACGACGGTCCATTGCAACCGTTGCATACAGGATACCTTCACTCTCGCATTTCTCTATTAATGCACTTTTTAGTTCTTCTACGCTATATTCCATTTGTGTGATCCTTTGTCGCTGCAAAGTTATGGAAAATATGTATATTTTGTGCAATTATATTCCTGTAATAAATAAAAAAATAGCTCCCTAGTTCGTCCGCCGACGAGGGAGCTATTAACACAAAAACTAAACTAGACTTAACTAAACTATTCTATTCTTGGAATTTCACAATCCCTTTCTGTTCGTTGCAAAGGTAGATATAAAACGGGTTTTGACAAACTATAATCGACAAAATTCACTTTTTTACCGATAAATTCATGAATAATTAGCTCCTTTCGTCAAGAAAAGTCTGAAAAACTTGCTTGTAACTATCGCTGATAGGAATATATGTCTTGTCAAAAACAATACGGCCGCGGTCGATCACGCGTATCTTATCTTTCTTGTACAATGAATGAGCGGTGCACGCGTATGAAACGGCTGGACGGTAAAAGTTCCTCCATTGCTTTCATACTCATCAGTGATAGAATAGGTTTGGAAGCATCTTCCGTATATATTTTAATATAATCTTTCAGTCCTTCGATATACATGATTTTCTTCAAGTCCACTTGCACCAGTTTGTAGTCACTTTTCACAAAAATACTGTCTATCTCTTCCGGTTTCTGTACAAGTTCGAACCATTGAAGGGCCTTGTTGGCAGCTTGCAGGAAATCGACGTAGGAGATTGGTTTCAGCAGGTAATCGAGTGCATTGACACGATAACCGTCGATGGCATACTGTCCGAAAGCGGTAGTAAACACAATACGGGTGTGCGGATCTACCATCTTCGAAAACTCCAAACCATTAAGCTCTGGCATCTGGATGTCCAGAAACAGGAGATCGACCTCTTCGCCAGGCAATTCTTTCATTGCCTGAACCGCACTGGAATACTTTCCTACGAGTTGCAGGAACGGGGTTTTATTCACGTAACTCTCTAACAAGCTAAGAGCTAACGGCTCATCGTCAACAATTGCACAACGTAACATCATACTATTTTATATCTAAAGTTTTTATATTCAATGTTTTGAAATCTACTCTCTGATCTTGATACTTAATTTCGATTCATATACTTTTTCATCTTTTGAGATACCTTTCGACCAGGTATAAGCTCCCGGGATAAAGAATCTCCAACCGGCGACTGACTTGCTCCAGTCCCACGCCCGAGCCACTTTTATCCTCCACTGTCTTTGGATGATTACTGTTGCGAATTTCGCAAATCACCTCCTTATCATTCTCCGAAAGATGAATACTGATGAAGCTCGATTCAGTAGGGGAGATGCCATGCTTGAAAGCATTCTCTATCAATGAGATAAAGATAAGCGGAGCAATAAGCGTCTGACTGTCGGGCTGAATATCAAATTTAGTAATCATCTGTACATTGGCCGACAGGCGGATGCGCATCAGTTCAATGTAATTTCGGATAAAATCAACCTCTTTACAGAGAGGAACGTACGTTTGTTGGTTATCATATAACACATAACGAAGCAGTTTGCTCAACTCCTGAACTGCTTGTTGCGCCTTGTCCGAATCAAATGCAATCAGTGCATAGATATTATTCAGGGTATTCAGCAGAAAGTGAGGGTTCAGTTGGTTTCGCAGATTTTTCAGTTCCGCTTCCGCACGGTTTCGTTCCGCTTCTTTGCGGGCAGCTTCATTTTGCGTCCATCGCGCGCTCATACGGATAGCGGCACTTAGGCCGATAGTAAATACGAGGCTCAACATATCTCTAAGGAAGAATAGCCATCCCGGAGGCATACCCGGTCTTTTGGCTTTGGGTGCATATGACGGATCGAATGTCAGGCTTTGCCAGAGATGTAACAAAATGCCGATGACACATAAAAAGATAATGTTGTAGACGATATATCTTTTGGCCTGACTCTGAAACAGATAACGGGGAACAAGAATGAAATAATTCACGTAGAACGCAATCATGAAAAGAGAGTGGTACAGCAAGATGGCGTATATAGGCCATCCAGTTAATGTTCCCGTTTCCACGTTCAACGAAGAAGAACGGGAAACCGAACATAATCCCCCAGCTGATAATGTGTATCAGTATCTCCAGGGGACGACGTGCGGATGTAAAGGTTTGTTTCATAAAGACAAAGATAATTTTTTTAATTGACAACCGACGGTTGTCAATCAATTATTCGTATCTGATGGCTTCTATCGGGTCTAAATCAGCTGCTTTCTTAGCCGGATACCATCCGAAGAAGACCCCTGTAACTGTACATACTGCGAAGGAAAGGAATACACTCCACGGCTGGATATAGATAGGCCAATGCGCTACGCTCTTGACAATCCAGCTAGCCCCGCAACCGATAATCACTCCGATGATACCTCCTGTGATACTAATCATGATGGCCTCGATAAGGAATTGGCTTAGAATATCGACTCCACGTGCACCGACAGACATACGCAGACCGATTTCACGGGTACGTTCCGTAACGGATACATACATGATATTCATAATTCCGATACCACCTACTACCAATGAAATACCTGCGATACAAGCCAGCAGGGTTGTCATCAAATCGGTGGTTGAGTTGAGCATTGTACTCAATTCCTGTTGGGTACGGATAGTAAAATCATCGTCATCCGAAGCTTTCAGTTTATGGTTGCGACGGAGGATCGTACTGATTTCGTCAGTAGCATAATCCGTCATATCTTCGGTAAGGGCGGAGGCAAACACTCCCTGCAAATACGTGACGGCAAGCAGACGTTTCATCACTGTGGTGTATGGTGCAAGCACTACTGCATCCTGGTCTTGTCCCATGGAGTTGTAGCCTTTGGCTTTAAGCACACCTACCACACGAAGCGGTATTTTACTGAAACGAATAATCTTACCTACCGGATCACTTCCGTCCGGAAAAAGATTGTCTACTATAGTCTTTCCAATCACACATACTTTCGCCGAACTCTGTATGTCGGCCTCTGTGAACATCTCTCCGTTTTCAACAGTCAGCTGGCGGATGTCGAGGTATTCTGTTCCGACACCGTTCACGGAAGCTGGGTAGTTGTTGTTTCCGGCAATGAGTTGCCCCGATGATGAAACATTGGGACTGATGGCGGACAGGAAACTTGTCTCATCACGCAAGGCTTCGTAGTCGGCAAGCTTCAAGGTTTGCATAGCAGACGGGTCTTGGCGGACACCTCCACGCATATCGGCTCCCGGATGAATCATAATCATGTTCGATCCCATTTCGGAAATCTGCTGCTGGATGCTTTTCTTCGAACCTTGTCCGATAGCCAGCATCGTGATGACAGAAGCAACACCGATAATGATACCGAGCATGGTGAGAAAAGCACGCAGCTTATTGTTCGCCAATGCCCGGAGAGCTATCTTAAATAAATTAGTTCCATTCATAATGAATAATTTGCTAATTTGTCTATATACTAATGGGGCAATTTCCTGAAGGTATAGTCACCCAACCTGTTTATTGTACAGCAATCGGCACATTAGTATATCGGCACATTGAATAATTATTAATCCTCGTCGTTTTTCGGCAATGCGGCCAGCGCTTCGGCAGCAGACAGAATTTTCGGATTGGTTGTATCTTCTATAACCTGACCGTCACGCAGACGGATATTCCGGCTGCTATATTGCGAAAGTTCGGGATTATGTGTTACAAAGATAATCGTACGTCCCTCTGCATGAAGCTTTTGAAACAGTACAAGTATCTCGAAAGAGGTACGGCTATCGAGGTTTCCGGTCGCTTCGTCGGCAAGAATCACTGCCGGATTGTTGACCAATGCGCGTGCGATGGCAACGCGTTGCATCTGTCCACCGGACATCTGGTTGGATTTATGTTCCAGACGGTCTCCCAATCCTACAGCCTGTAGGGACTCGATGGCGCGGCGACGGCGTTCGGAAGCGCTCACGGCAGAGTTGTACATAAGCGGTAGTTCCACATTTTCTACAGCCGTCGTTTTAGGTAACAAGTTGTAGCTTTGGAACACGAAGCCAATCTTCCGGTTTCTTAGTACTGCACGTTGAGGCTTGCTCATCGTACGTACGGGAATATCGTCGAGCAGATATTCTCCACTGGTCGGGGTGTCCAGGCAGCCTAATATATTAAGCAGCGTGGATTTTCCCGAACCGGAAGTCCCCATGATGGTAACAAACTCTCCTTCATTGATATTGAACGAAACGCCCCGCAATGCGTGGACGGTTTCGTCGCCTACCTGAAAGTTACGTTTGATATTTTGTATTTCAATTACTTTTTTCATCGTAAATAATGTGTTAATGTGCCAATAACGGATTGGCACATTGAATAATTATTTTTTCTTCTTACTTCCCGGAGGGCCAGGCATGAACGGACTTCTTTCTCCGCCACTTTCCTGATTTCCTTCAGCAGCCACATTTTCACCGGGCATTGCTCCTATGGTAGCTTCGGTCACTACTTTTGTTCCTTCGGAAATGCCACTGATAATTTCTGTAGATATACCGTTGCTGATTCCTACTTCTACCGGATGAGCGGTGAATGTGGTTCCTTCACGAGTCCAGAGTTTATGTTCGCCTTCGCAATCTTTTACGATGTCATTATTACCGATTAACGGTTTTTCAGGTGTGAATCGCAGTGCTTTGTTCGGGACAGACAACACATCCTTTTTATCAAGAATATAGATCGTGACATTAGCTGTCAAACGAGGTTTCAGTTTCAAATCAGGGTTGGGAGCAGAGATTACAACTTCATAAGTAACTACTGTAGTGGTGGTGCTTGTACTGCTCGTACTGCTTGCATCTCCCAGACGAATTTGTGTAACTACGCCTTCGAATACATCATTCGGATAAGCATCTACCGTGAAGCTGGCACGCTGGCCTTCTACTACACCGCCTATATCAGCTTCATCCACATCGGCTACTACCTGCATCTGTGTCAGGTCGGCAGCAATGGTGAACAGTGTCGGAGTTTCGAATCCGGAAGCAACGGTTTGTCCTGCTTCCACATCACGGCTGATGACTACTCCGTCAATCGGTGAGGTGATAGTAGCATAAGCCAGGTTACGTTCTGCTTTTGCGAGCGATGCCTTACTGCTATCATAGCTACTTTTCGCTTTCTGATAGTTGTAGAGGGCCTGTTCGAAATCCGTATCACTAATCAGTGACTTTTCGTGTAAGCCTTTGCTACGTTCATAATTCTTCTTCTGATATTCATATTCGGCTTTTGCACCATCGTACGTTGCCTGTTGTGATGCCAGTTCGCTTTGCAATGTGGCACGGTCCATTTCGGCAATCAACTGTCCTTTGGTTACTACCGAGTTGTAATCTACGTAAATCTTGTCGATGATACCGGAAACCTGCGTACCGACTTCTACTTCCGTCACCGGTTCGATGGTTCCGGTAGCAGTTACCGAATTTGAAATATCGCCTTTGCTCACGTTGGCAGTGGCGTAGGTGACTTTGTGCTTGGCCGGTGAACCTGCAAAGAACCAGATTCCTGCACCTGCTACCACAACGACTGCCACAGCGATTAAGATAATCTTTTTCGTTTTCATTCGTTTATTATGCTTTTATTTAGATTGCTAATTGATCTCCCTGATAGAACTTCAGCAACTGCATATTCAGTATAGCCATATATTTGGCTTGAAGCTGTTCCTGCTGTGCTTGTAGCAAGTTGTTCTTTTCAGTAAGAAGTTCTATGGTATTCTTCATTCCCAGATTAAACTGTTCGCTAATTAACTCATAGCTGATTTGTGTACTCTTCAACTTCTCGTTTGCTGCTGCATAACGTTGCTGTGCACTGTTAGCATCCAGCCAGAGTCCTTCGATGGTCTTGTACAGAGTTTTTTGTTCGTCAAGCAAGGATAACATGCTCGTCTCGTATTGCAATTTTGCTTTCTGTACGGCACTTTTAGTTTGACGGTTATTGAAGATCGGCACACTGACAGACAATCCGATCGAATTGTTCCATCCGTTTTTCACTTGCTCTCCGAAAGTGAAGTCACTGCCGCTGGTGTGGTTGGTTCCGATTCCTGCGCTAAGGCTGATTGTGGGCAAATAACTTGATTTGGCAATACCGATACCCAGTTCGGAAGCCTCTACATTAAGTTTGCTAGCTTCAATCTCTGGGCGAAGACTCAATGCACGAATGTACACATCTCTTTTTTGGTAGGCAACGGAGCCAGTACATTTTCGTCGGACAGGGCAGGGAGGTAGATGTTCATTTCATTCTCCCCATCCAGTTCGAGCAATTGTTTCAGTTGTAATTTGTAATCTTCAAGAGTGGCTTGCGCTGTGACAAGTTGGTATCGGTCTGTGCTCACCGTGCTTCCAGTTGGGCAAAGTCGCTTTTAGCAATACTTCCGGCGTTCAGAAGTTCCTGTCCGCGGTCACGCTGCGCAATAGAAACTTGCAGGGTACTTTCGTTTACTTTGACAGACTCGGCCGCATAAAGAATCTGGATATACACTTGGGCGATAGATTCCTGAATGTTATTTTCGGAAGTCGCTACGTCCAGTTCGGCTACCTGATTGTTCAACTTTTCCTGCTGGATGGTTTTCAGTCTTTTATTACCATTATATAGAGTCCACGACGCATTCAGTCCATAATTACCATTGTAGCTCGTTTTACTATTGCTACTGATAATTTCGCTGCCGCTTACCCGACTACTCGTCTCCTGATACGGACGATTCACCACCTGCTGGCTGGTAGAGAACGAAAGACTGGGAAACAAGGCAGCCTTAGCTGTCTTTACATCAATCTGCGTGCTGGCCGCAGTGATCCGGTTCTTGCGAATCGTGATGTTCTGCTCTTTTGCGTAGTCGATGCATGACTGCAAATCCCATTGAGCCGGAATTTTCGTTTCTTTCAGCGTATCGACTTGCAGCGGAGAAACTTGGGCAGATATGCCGGACAGCATACCTGCTCCAAGAAATGTCATCACTGTCAATCTTCTTACATTTATCATATTCATACTTCTATTGATTTACTGTTAGCGAAGGTACGTACATATTATATATGCCGCAAAAACGATAGACGGATGACGTAATTTCGCCGTTAAATGTTTTTTTTCTGTCGATAGGCAGGTTTTTGAAGAAAAACACAACAAATCACACAACTTTTTTGACTAGTTGTTTGTTTTAATTATAAAAAATGTATATTTGTACTCATTACAAATTATAACGTCAACATATGAAGAATACACTGCTTACGATCTGGAACTTCTATTTGGAGGGCTTCCGTAGTATGACCTTGGGGCGTACCCTGTGGGTTATCATTCTGCTGAAATTATTCGTTATGTTCTTCATCCTTAAAATGTTCTTTTTCCCTGATTTCCTCCGTGACCATCCTACGGATGACGACAAGGGAACATACGTGGGAAACGAACTGATAGAACGTGCCATCCCCGGTAAATCTACTGATTTTTAACTCTTAAACTACATAGGATTATGATTGAAAGTATTGACACCTCGCTGATCGATTGGTCGAGAGCCCAATTTGCGATGACAGCCATGTACCACTGGATTTTTGTTCCTCTCACACTCGGACTGGCAGTGGTGATGGGAATCATGGAGACGCTGTATTATAAAACAGGCAATGAATTTTGGAAAAAGACTGCCCAGTTTTGGATGAAACTCTTCGGTATAAACTTTGCCATTGGTGTGGCAACCGGTTTGATTCTGGAGTTTGAGTTCGGTACAAACTGGAGCAATTATTCGTGGTTTGTAGGAGACATCTTCGGTGCTCCGTTGGCTATTGAAGGTATTTTGGCATTCTTTATGGAAGCCACATTTATCGCCGTCATGTTCTTTGGGTGGGGCAAAGTAAGTAAACGTTTCCACTTGGCTTCTACCTGGCTCACAGGCTTGGGAGCTACGATTTCCGCCTGGTGGATTCTCGTTGCCAACGCATGGATGCAGCATCCGGTAGGCATGGAATTCAATCCTGATACAGTTCGTAATGAGATGGTAGATTTCTGGGCAGTGGCTACGTCACCTGTAGCGGTCAATAAATTCTTCCATACGGTATTGTCCGGCTGGGTGCTGGGTGCTATTTTTGTAGTCGGCATCAGTTGTTGGTATCTGCTGAAGAAACGTAATCGTGAGTTTGCGCTTGCCAGCATTAAGATTGGGGCGATTTTTGGATTAGTAGCATCGTTGCTTTCTGTTTGGACGGGTGATGGTTCCGGTTATCAGATTGCCCAGACGCAACCGATGAAACTGGCTGCCGTGGAAGGTCTGTATGAAGGCGGCACTAATGTAGGTCTGGTTGGAATAGGAGTGTTGAACCCGGAAAAGAAGACTTACAACGATGGGAAAGATCCTTTCCTCTTCCGTTTTGAAATCCCCAGCATGCTTTCTTTCCTTGCAGAACGTAATGTAGACGGCTACGTTCCTGGTATTACAAATATCATCGAGGGTGGTTATCAACAGAAAGACGGATCGACAGCTCTTTCTGCTGCCGAGAAGATAGAACGTGGAAAAACGGCTATCGGTGCATTGGCTGCCTATCGTGCAGCAAAGAGTGCAGGACATGAGGAAGATGCTCAAATTGCATATAAAGTATTACAGGAAAATATTCCATATTTCGGTTACGGATATATCAAAGATGTGAACCAACTGGTTCCGAATGTTCCTCTGAACTTTTATGCATTCCGTGTAATGGTAATCTTGGGCGGATACTTCATCCTGTTCTTTATTGTCGTTCTCTTCTTTATCTATAAGAAAGATTTAAGCCAGATGCGTTGGATGCACTGGATTGCTCTGCTGACAATTCCTTTGGGATACATCGCCGGACAAGCCGGATGGGTGGTTGCCGAATGTGGGCGTCAACCGTGGGCTATCCGTGATATGCTGCCGACAATGGCTGCCATCTCCAAACTGGATGTAAGCTCTGTACAAACGACTTTCTTTATCTTCCTGCTCCTGTTTACAGTGATGCTGATTGCAGGTGTCGGAATTATGGTAAAGGCTATTAAAAAAGGACCGGAGAATTGATAATTACCTATTACTCATTACTTAATATTTTAGCTATATGTATATATTTTTGCAACAATATTGGTGGCTTGTCGTTTCCTTGTTAGGGGCCATACTCGTGTTCTTATTGTTTGTACAAGGAGGTAATTCTTTGTTGTTCTGCTTGGGTAAAACCGAGGAACATCGTAAGATGATGGTGAATTCTACCGGACGTAAGTGGGAGTTTACGTTTACTACATTGGTTACATTTGGAGGAGCTTTCTTCGCTTCTTTCCCCTTGTTTTACAGTACCAGTTTCGGCGGTGCATATTGGCTTTGGATGATTATACTTTTCAGTTTTGTATTGCAGGCTGTCAGTTATGAGTTTCAGAGTAAAGCCGGAAATCTGTTAGGTAAAAAGACATACCGGACTTTTTTGGTGATTAATGGAGTGGTAGGTCCTGTGTTACTTGGTGGGGCAGTGGCTACTTTCTTTACCGGTTCTGATTTCTATATTAATAAGGCCAATATGACAGATACCATTATGCCGGTAATCAGTCATTGGGGAAATGGCTGGCACGGATTGGATGCACTGACCAACATTTGGAATGTTATTCTTGGATTGGCTGTCTTCTTCCTTGCCCGTGTGTTGGGATCTCTCTATTTCATTAATAATATTGATGATAAAGAGCTGACCGATAAATGTCGTCGTGCAGTACGAAATAATACAGTTTTGTTCCTTGTATTCTTTTTGGCATTTGTCATTCGTACATTGGTATCTGATGGCTTTGCCGTTAATCCGGATACACAGGAAATTTATATGCAGCCATATAAGTATCTCACTAACTTTATCGAAATGCCGGTAGTGTTGGCTTTATTCCTGATTGGTGTGGTACTGGTTCTTTTCGGCATTGGAAAGACATTGCTTAAAAAGACGTTTGATAAAGGAATCTGGTTTACGGGAATCGGTACGGTACTGACTGTTTTATCTTTATTGCTGGTAGCAGGGTACAACAATACCGCTTATTATCCGTCATATACAGACCTGCAAAGCTCATTAACTTTAGCCAATAGCTGTTCCAGCGAATTTACACTAAAGACAATGGCCTATGTCTCTATTCTTGTTCCATTCGTAATTGCATATATTTTCTATGCTTGGCGTAGTATCGATCGTCACAAAATTACCGAGAAAGAAATGGATGAAGGAGGACACTCATATTAATTGTCCACATAGAATTTCGAATTGAGATTCTTGTAGGAACAAATAAACTCCCCTTATTTAATTCTTTATGTCATGGTAGAGAAGTTAAATGAGGGGAGTTTTTATATATAAGCCTTTTCTATCCTTTCGGATATATCGCTTTTTATTTATTGACTATATTCTCCGGTTTTCCGGCAATGTAAGCCTGAAGGTTACTGATTGCAATATTCATCAGACGTTCACGAGCCTCGATGGTTGCCCAGGCAATGTGCGGAGTGATGTAGCAGTTCTTCGCAGTTAGTAATGGATTGTCGGCACAAGGCGGTTCAGTAGAAAGCACGTCTACTCCGGCTGCATAAATCTTGCCATTGTTCAAAGCGTCTGCAAGGTCTCGTTCGTTGATAAGCGGGCCGCGACCGGTGTTGATTAAAATAGCTGTCGGCTTCATCATACCCAAACGGCGTGCATTTACCATTTCGCGTGTCTCCGGAGTAAGCGGGCAGTGCAAACTGATAATATCACATTCGCTGAACAACTGATCTAAATCCATCTTCTTGATTTCCGGTGGCAACTGGAAGTGAGATTTGGAAGTCAATGCATACACTTGCATACCGAAACCGATAGCAACGCGCGCTGTGGTATATCCGGTATTTCCCAGTCCTACCAGACCGATTTTCTTTTCCCGTAGTTCCATCAATGGAGTATCCCAAAAACAGAAATCCTTGTTATTAGCCCAACGACCTTTATGCACTTCTTCAGAGTGGTGTTGCACTTGTTGAGTGATGTTCAGGATATGCGCAAATACCATTTGAGCAACGGAAGCGGTGCTGTATGAAGGAATATTAGTAACGACGATTCCCCGTTCTTTTGCAGCAGCTGTGTCTACCACATTGTATCCGGTAGCCAACACACCGATATATTTCAGTTCGGGCAGTGCAGCCATGTGGTCTGCATTGATGATTACCTTGTTAGTCAGAATTGCTTCTGCACCGGCTGCACGTTCTAATACCTCTTCCGGAGCTGTACGATCATAAATTGTACATTCTCCAAGCACCTTCATACCTTCCCAGGATAAATCTCCGGGATTGGCGGCATAGCCGTCTAAAACTACAATCTTCATTTCAATTTCAATATTATTAATATGTTATAATGTTTCCTACTGCTTTATTGTGCTTTTAGCTTCTCTTACAGAAGGGAGTGACTTATTTTACGAACACTTATTTCTTAAATTTGTCTCCCCACAACTGTATCATTCGCTCGGCATGTTTCTGTTCTGCCGGATTGTTTTGCGGTTGCCATATTCGTTTGTCTTTCAGCTCGTCCGGAAGAAATTGCTGTTTGACAAAGTTACCTTCATAGCTGTGTGCATATTTATATTCCTGTCCGTAGCCCAGTTGCTTCATCAGTTTAGTCGGAGCATTGCGCAGATGTAAGGGGACGGGCAGATTGCCGGTTGAACGGACTAGCTCCAGTGCATCGTTAATCGCACTGTATGCCGAATTACTTTTTGGACTGGTAGCCAGATAAATCGTTGTTTCAGCCAAAGGAATCCGTCCTTCGGGCCAACCGATTTTCATCAATGTATCAAAGCACGCATTAGCGAGAAGCAATGCATTCGGGTTTGCCAGACCAATATCCTCGGCAGCCGAGATCACCAGTCGGCGGGCAATGAAAGCCGGATCTTCGCCTCCTTCCACCATACGGGCAAGCCAGTAGATCGCTCCGTCAGGATCGCTACCGCGGATAGACTTGATGAAAGCCGAGATAATGTCATAATGCATCTCTCCATCCTTGTCATAAGCCAGTGGATTCTGTTGCAAGCGTTCGGTCACCATTTCATCGGTGATGACAACTGTTTCCTCCGTCTCCGATTGCACAACAAGTTCCAATATATTAAGCAGCTTGCGGGCATCTCCACCGGAGAAGCGCAACATAGCTGTTGTTTCTTTCAATTCAATTTTTCGTTCCTTCAGTATGGCATCTGTGGTGATGGCACGTTGCAGAAGTTCCAGCAAATCTTCTTTTTCCAAAGATTTGAGTACATAAAGCTGGCAACGGGATAGGAGAGGGCGGATGACCTCAAACGACGGATTCTCCGTTGTTGCGCCAATCAGCGTGACTGTTCCGTTCTCTACCGCTCCCAACAGAGAGTCCTGCTGCGACTTGCTGAACCGATGGATTTCATCGATAAACAAAATCGGGCTGGACTGCGAAAAGAAACGGTTGCTCTTGGCACGGTCTATCACTTCGCGCACATCCTTCACACCCGAAGTTACAGCGCTCAAAGTATAGAAAGGCGTTTCCAGTTTGTTGGCAATGATCTGTGCAAGAGTTGTTTTACCTACTCCGGGAGGTCCCCAGAGAATAAAAGAAGAGATGCGTCCTGCGTCAATCATCTTCCGCAAGATGGCTCCCGGTCCAACTAAGTGTTTCTGACCGATATATTCATCCAAAGTTTTTGGCCGTAACCGTTCTGCTAAAGGTTGCATAATTTTTTAGAATACCATTAATACCATGAAACGAATACCGTTTTTGTTGATACCCGGATTATCACGATAAGTGAAACGATGTACATATTCAACATGCAGCAACTTGAAAATGTTGTAGATACCTACACTTCCTTCAATATAAGGCACTTTCGGGTCCATCACGAAACTGGTGAACTTACCGTCGCGTGTCGGGAAACGGAACAAATCGGGATTGTTGCTCTTAAACGGATTATTCTTATCCGTCAATGTTCCCCACAAAGCACGTACGCGGAACATTTCCCTCCATTTCAAGTTCTTGATAAGAGGAATACGGTTGAATAGTTTTCCATTCATATCATAAGATAATGACATGGAAGCGTAACGGTCGTTCAGGAATTCCATGTTATTAATCAAGTTGAACGTTTCGCGCTGGGTGATGTAGGACAAGTTAGCTTCCGGCAAGATCAACAACGGGAAAGGAACCGTGTTCCATTCTGCGCCTGCTTTCACGCTACAATCAATCTTTCCCGGAAGCGGGGAGCCAGAAACGTTTCCATACACTTGCTTCCGTACGGTTAAAACTATAATCTCCACCTAGTACTCCTTTGAAACCCATGGCATGAGTCAGGGTAAAGATAGGAGCATCCAGCGATACAGGTACGCGGCGTTGTTTGGAGTTGACAAATGATTCGCCCGGAGCATAACGTAGTGTCAGACTTGCTTCCGAAGTCGTGACATCATGCACACGGGTTTGCGCGGCATCATTGCGCAGATATTCCAGTTTGCCGGTAGGCTCGTCGTTACGATGGCGCAGCATGGCTTTCACTCCGAATCCTGTCAGCGTTTCAAGTTCATAATTAATGGTGGCATCGCGCATATACGACATCTGGTCTACTGTCGTTGTTTTTACCGACAGGAAGATATTGTCTTTATCTGTGAACAGGAATTTATCCATCGGAGACATTACGTCATAACTGTACGAAGCCGAAAGATAATGTTTCGGGAATTCCCAGACAACATAATCGCGTTTATTGAACGAATAAGTCACCGTACCGCTATATTTCCAGCGTTCGTCTTTCAGACCGTAAGCTCCGTATCCGTTCAAGAACCAGTGTTTATGGAAATGAGCTGTTGTCATGCCGCTTAACCGGAAACGGGTACCATCAATGTAGTTGCTCGAAATCATGGTGTTGATAGGACCGATATCCACTTTGCTCGGATGGCCTTTGCTTCCTGTTTCCACAAAGTTTTCGATCAGCGCTTTCGCTCCGAAGATGATGTATTTGAATCCCGGTATCTGTTCGAGGCGGTTAACGAATACATCCATCGAACTTTCTTTCTTCGTCAGCGGTACTTGACGAACACTCGCCCAATACTCATCGCTTTTCGAAAGCATATCCGCTTCTTTTATCACGCTGCCTTTCAATCGGAACAGTCGTTGTTCGATAGGATCGAATTTATAATTACTATATTTCGTAGTTCGTTCCACCTGCAATCCGCCTGCTGTTTTGTTGGAATTCCAGGACAGGTCTACGGTCATGTCATCATCCGCCAATACCCAGTTTCCGTTAGGGAGTTGCTCGTATTGTTGCACGATGTCCATACGGTTGACGAAGTTTACTCCGGTCTTTTAGGCAGGTTCATCGTACATTTCTGAACGGCATAAGTAGAATCGTTCAATACATACAGATGTCCAGTGAATCCGAAGTCCTGCGAGTTTTGCGGAACAAAAGTAAGGTGGACACATTCGCGCTTGTTTACCATCAATGTGTCCATCAGATAATATTTATAAAATGAGATGGCATTGTTACCGATCGGACTGACGAAACGCTGCTGGAGCAATCGGATATCGTCGTCGTAGATATTGATGTCGGCAAATACGTCTTTCAATACAGTGCCGAGCATATCTCCCGTAGAGAAAAATTCTTCTATACCATTGGAATTCTTTCCTTTGATAATCGTTTTCTTGTTTTCGGGATTTTTGCGGTAGATGGTTTGCGAGGACGTTTCCTGTACGGAAATAGGGAGAATCAACTTATTGGTTGTTTCCGACACTTCCACCTGATCTCTTAAGAATGAATATTTCTTGTAGATACCTTTTTCGAGCTTTTCCGGTGTGAGGTCGTTGATGGACATTTTCATCTTCTCGTACTTGTCGTACTGATAGTACTCGTTCACTTCGAGTACTTGCGCTTTTTTGTGTTCGATTACCTTCTTCATGAACTCCACTGCCGGATTGTTCTTGCGGGAATATTTCTCCTTTTGAGGCTTCACGATCACTTCGTTCAGGAGCACATTGTCCGGAGCTAACTTAACGTTCACTGTCTGATTGTTGGAACCGACTCGAACCGTTTTACTGATATAACCTACAGCGGAGAACACCAGTGTCCCTCCGTTTCTGCGGGCTTCAAGACTGTATTCTCCGTCAATATTGGTGATGGTACCCATATCTCTCTTTTCTTGGTAGTAAACAGAGATATACATCAATGGCTCGTGGGTAACCGAATCAGTGACTACCCCTTTAATTTGCTGCGCAAAAGCATTGGAAGCTACCAATACGAGTAAGAACAGTATAAGTATTTTGTTATATCGTTGTATCATAACGTTTGTAGTAGGGCTGCAAAGTTAACAAATAACTCTAAGGATAACAGAATATATAACTTTTTTTACCCATCGTTTTTGGTTGTTTACAAGCATATATCGCCCGGTAATCCAAGGAATATTCCTTTGTTAATCCTTTTGATAAGGCTGTTTCAGCACTTTGTTTTCCCGGTCCCGATATTTGAAACCTTTGCTCTCGTTGTAGGGCACTTTTTGTTTCGACACTTGACACTTTTTGTTTCCCGGCATGAAACTGTTGGTTTCTCGGTGTGAAACACTTTGTTTCCGGTGTGAAACTATTAGTTTCAAGGCGTGAAACTAACAGTCCCATGCCGGGAAACGGAATGGAACATGCCGGGTAAATGTTATTTGCTCGTAAGTATCTGTACAATACGCTCTGCGGTACGTCCGTCCCAACGTTCGGGAAGTTCGCCACGTTTCCATTCACCATGCATCAGTGTATCCATGGTTTTGGCAAGCAGGGCAGGATCTTCTCCGACAAGTTCGTTGGTTCCCATGCGCCACGTTTCCGGATGTTCGGCATACGTGTTGAGTGTGATACAAGGAATACCCAGGAAGGTCGCTTCTTCGGCTACGTTTCCTGAATCTGTTATGATTCCTTTTGCCTTGTTTATCAGATAACCGAAGAACAGGTAATTCTGCGGAGGCATTATGTGGAGGTTCGGAGCTTCGATGCCTAATTCTTTGATGGCATTTCGTACGTATGTGTGCAGCGGTGCTACGATAGGCATACCGGCAGATTTTTCAATGATTGTTTTCAGCAACTGACGCAGATTCTCTTTGTTGTTTAGCAATACGCGACGGTTGAGGGTGAGCAAAAGATAATTTCCTTCTTGCAGTCCCAAGACAGAGAACCATATCGGTTTGAGCAAGCGGTTCCGGTTGTAGCGGATGGCATCAATCAGAATGTTGCCTACATAATATACGTTTTCACTTTCCGTTCCTGTCTGGTTCAGGTTGCGGTTGGCAACCATGCCGGCAGTAAACAGATAGTCGGATAGTCCGTCTGTAATCATGCGGTTGACTTCTTTTGGCATTTTCATATCGAAAGAACGGGTTCCGGCTACGAGATGTGCTACCTTGATACCTTGTTTCTTGGCAACGATGGCACAACTCATGGTTGCGGTCAGGTCGTCTACCACAAGGACTACGTGTGCCGGATTCTCCGTCAGCTCCTGTTCGAAGGCTACCATGATTCCGGCTGTCAAACTCGTTGGATTACTGCTTTCCACTCCCAGATACACATCGGGAGCTTTCATATCGAGATCCGAAAAGAGAGAAGCATCCAGACTTGTATCGTCTTTCCTTCCTGTATATACCAGTCGGTAAGAGATACTTTTACCCAGCGCCCGTGCGGCTTCAATAGCGCGTGTAATGGGAGCTATCTTCATAAAATTGGGGCGTGCCCCCGCAACAATTGTTATTTTCATATTGTTTCTATCTTATTCGGTTTAATTCGTGAAGCAAAAGTACATTTTCTTACGGAATTTATTCGTTACTTTGCATACAAAATAACAAATATATGCCCACATTCGTTCAAATTCTTGATTTTATAGGCACATTTGCCTTTGCTATAAGTGGCATCCGGCTAGCTTCGGCGAAACGTTTCGACTGGTTCGGCGCTTATGTGGTAGGACTTGCTACGGCTATCGGCGGCGGTACCATCCGTGATGTACTGCTCGACGTGACACCGGGATGGATGACTGACCCTATCTATCTGATTTGTACTGGGCTGGCTTTGTTGTGGGTAATCTGTTTCGGACGCTGGCTCATCCGGCTCAATAATACTTTCTTCATTTTCGATACCATTGGCCTGGCACTGTTTACCGTGGTAGGTGTAGGCAAGAGTATTGCTTTGGGTTATCCTTTCTGGGTGGCGATTATCATGGGTAGCATTACGGGAGCGGCCGGTGGAGTGATTCGTGACGTATTTATCAATGAAATACCTCTTATCTTCCGAAAAGAAATTTATGCAATGGCCTGCGTTGTAGGCGGTATTGCATACTGGCTGTGCGACGTTGCAGGTCTGGAATCATACGCCTGTCAGTTGATTGGCGGACTGGCGGTATTCCTGACCCGCATCTTAGCTGTCAAATATCACATTTGCCTACCTATATTAAAAGGTAGTGAAGAGCCAGAAGAATAAGGATGGCATTATTTTTCCTCCTTTATATCCAGTTCTCCTTGAAAACTAATGGACTGACGGTTTTGCATATTGACATCGATACTTGCCGAACCATTGGGAAATACTTTGGCTCTGAATTCATATCTGTCTTCAGGATTACGTGCGACGAACTTGATAACGGCATTCCCTTTTTTATCCATTTCCACATTATATTCTTTGAGGATGGTTTTGAAGTTAAGTCCGTCACCTCCGCCATACGGAATGCTATAAGCCCGTCCATAATAAGGCAAGTAAGAAATAACCGAATCATTTCTGATTGTCAGTGAGTAGGAAGATGTCAAAGGGATGGAGCGTCCGCGCATCGGCATGGCAGTGTTGACATCTATCTTGTAATTTTCAGATTCAATTAGTTTCATTACTGCTTCTTTCTTCTGTTCCTTCTTTTCCTTTTTACTTTGTTGAGCCGAAAGGGTAGGGATGCCCACTAGCAAGGCTAGTAACAGCATAAAGATTTGCTTCTTCGTTCTCATATCAGTTTGCATTTAGGTTGATGTATATATGTATAACAATCAAATATACTAAAAAGACAGGGATACTTCTGTTTCTTTTAATGAAAATTAAACAGAACCCCCTGTTATTTATGAGTTTAGCCCAATTTAGAACTGTTCCAGTATTTCGATTCGTTTTTCGATGGGAGGATGAGTGGCAAACAATCCGCTAAGTCCGCTGAATATACTTTTAGATGCCTTTTGGGGGTTCTGAATAAATAATTGTGCCACGTCTTTCCTTTCTACTGCTTCGATAGCGGGATCTGCTGATATTTTGCGGAGAGCGTTGGCCAGTGCCAACGGATTCTTCGTCATTTCTGCCGAACCTGCATCTGCCATATATTCGCGTTTGCGTGAGATGGCAAAACGCATCAGGCTTGCAAAAAGATAACCGATGGCGGCTATCACTAAAGCAATAAGAATAAAAAGAACCACACCGCCGCTACCTTTACTATTACTACGCACGCGTATGTGTGTAATGGCATAAAACGTGATTTCTGTCAGCATGGAGAAGATACCGACAAAGACAATGGAAATAATCAGCAGGCGTACATCGCGGTTGCGGATGTGACTTAGCTCGTGCGCGATGACTGCTTCCAGTTCCTCATCATTTAGTTTCCGGATGATGCCCTCCGAGAGAGTAACGGTGTATGTGCGTTCGTTGATACCGCTGGCAAATGCATTCAGGGAACTGTCATAGATGATATTGATTTTCGGCATTTTCATGCCTTGAGACATACAGAGGTTTTCCACTAGATTATAAACTCGTTTATTCTCCTGACGGTTCAGCGGCTTGGAGCCGGTGGCGGAATTGATAATGCTTGTGTTAGCCCAATAGGCAATCAGAAACCAGATTAATACAATCCCCATGGTATATGGTAACGAAGAGAAGAAGAAATGATTGACTATTGGCATCATTTCGACTTCCATATCCTCTTTATATCCCATAAAAGTCAGCAGGTAGCAGGCCAAATAGAGGAGTGCTGCCACGAGACAGGGAAACAGGAATAGTAGAAACGCAGAGCGCAGATTATTCCGGCTCTGCTGTGTTTGGATTCCGACGTATTGCATGCGTGTTCGACTTTTGTAATTGGATGGACGGTGTATATAAAGGTTTTAGAAACTAATTTTGGGTGCCTGCTCCAAATTCGCACGTTCGTTTTTCCCCAAGTCGAACATTATCTCTCTTTGGAATCCGGTCATTCCTGCTACGATATTCGACGGGAATGTCTGCACGGCGTTATTGTATTCTTTAGTGGCCGAGTTGAAGTAGCGGCGAACAGCAGCCAGTTTATTCTCTACGTCAGAAATTTCTTCCTGTAATTGCAGGAAATTCTGATTAGCTTTCAGATCGGGATAAGCCTCGAGAGTAATCTTCAATCCAGCAAGAGCAGAGCTTAACTGGTTTTCGGCAGCTATCTTATCATCAATCGTTTTTGCGCCGATTGCACCGTTACGTGCCTGAATCACCCGGTCGAGCGTTTCCTTTTCGTGTGCGGCATATCCTTTCACGGTGTCTACCAGTTGGGGAATGAGATCATGGCGTTGTTTCAACTGTACATCGATGTCGGCAAACGCGTTTTCACGATTGTTTCTCAATTTCACTAATGAGTTGTACATGGAAGCAAAAATGATGCCCAGCAATACAATAATCCCTACAATAATAAGTATGGTCATAGCTTTTTGTTTTATTTAATAATATAAAATCAAAAGTAATCTATTTGGTTCTTTTAACCAAGTAGTAGGGGGTAAATTTCGCAAATACCACCTAAAAACTATCAGAAAGCACCTAAAATCTGTCATTTGATAGAATTAACCCCCAAGAAATGACAAATTTTCCCCTGCTTGATAAGCAAAATACCTTTAAACTTGCAAACATCGAGAAAAACGAAATATTAACCATAAAACCATTAAAGTATGAAAAGTTTAAGTTTCAGAAAAGATTTAATTGGAGTACAGGAAGAGTTGCTTCGTTTTGCTTATAAATTAACGGCCAACCGTGAAGAAGCAAATGATTTATTGCAGGAAACATCTTTAAAAGCATTAGACAATGAGGAGAAATATGTTCCGGACACAAATTTCAAAGGATGGATGTACACTATCATGCGCAACATCTTTATAAATAACTACCGTAAAATAGTACGCGATCAGACCTTTGTTGATACCACCGATAATTATTATCACTTAAATCTGCCACAAGATTCAGGATTTGAAAGTACCGAAGGTGCTTACGACCTGAAAGAGATGCATCGCATCGTCAACGCACTCCCCCGGGAGTATAAGATTCCTTTCTCCATGCACGTATCAGGTTTCAAATACCGTGAGATTGCAGAGAAATTAGGATTGCCATTAGGTACAGTGAAGAGCCGCATATTCTTCACACGTCAACGTTTACAACAAGAGTTGAAAGATTTTGTATAAATGAGGATAACGCATACAAACAAGCTTATAAGCAAAAGGAGCAAGGGATAGATCCTCGTTGCTCCTTTCTTTTTTATGATTCAATTATCACTTGCCTTTCTTGTTTTGCTTTTTTTTTCTACGGCTTTTTCTTCAGATGGAAATTTAGGAACCAGATTCATCAGCCGTAATATCTGATTTTGTCGTTTTAATATGTATGACGAAGGTTTCGCCGAGTTAAACCGTATCGGATTGGGCAGAGTAGCGGCGATAAGTGCGCATTGTCCCCGGGTCAACTGGGCAGCTGTTGTTCCGAATTTGACCTTTGCGGTAGCTTGCGCGCCGTAGATGCCATTTCCCATTTCTATAGAGTTGAGATAGACTTCCATGATTCGTTCTTTCGACCAGAACAGTTCGATGAGAAACGTAAAGTAGACTTCGAGTCCCTTGCGTACCCACGAAGATTGCGGCCATAAGAACACATTCTTGGCTGTCTGCTGACTAATGGTACTTGCTCCGCGTTTCCGTTTGCGTGTTTCGTTCTCTTTCATCGCTTTCTTGATTTCTACAAGATCGAATCCGTTGTGTTCGGCAAAACGGTTGTCTTCGGAGGCTATGACCGCCATCGGCAGGTTGGGAGATATCTTATCAAAAGAAACCCACGTGTGCTTCCACGTGGGTTTATCTCCTGAAAAAATCTTGCTGAACGCTTCGGATAACCATCAACGGAGTGACATAAACCGGCATAAACCGATACACAATCACTGCCAACAGAGTGGATGCAAAGAAGAAAATCAGCAGGTTGCGCGTATAGCGCAGAATTTTTTTAATTAGCAGCTGCTTGTGCATCTTTAATCATTTGTTCACTTGCGTACATGTATACTTCTACACGACGGTTTTGTTCGCGACCGGCAGCAGTGTCATTGCTTGCAACGGGATCGCTTTCACCCATTCCCTGTACACCTTTGATCTGATTGGTGGAAACACCACAACTCAACAAATAACTAGACACGCTCTGTGCACGTTCTTGTGACAAGTTCAGATTTTTCTGCTGGCTTTGTGCGGCAGTGCTGTTTTTCCAGCCCTGGTTGTCAGTGTATCCGTAGATAGACACGTCCATATCCCGGTTCTGATTGAGCACATTGTTGGCAAACTTGCTTAAAGCAGATTTAGCAGCAGCACTTAGATTTGCATTACCGGTAGTGAAAAGAATACCCGAGTCGAATGTTACTTTCACGGCTTGCAATCCGTTGTTGTCTGTTATCTGTTCTACTTGTGCGCCTTCAATTTGTTTTGCTTCTGCTGCTGCTTTGTCCATCTTCTTACCGATAAGAGCACCCGTACCTGCACCTACTGCCGTACCGATAGCAGCACCAATAGCGGCACCTTTACCTTTACCGATAACACCTCCCAGGATTGCACCCAGTGCAGCACCCGAACCACCACCGATAGCAGCACCTTTACCAGTGTTGTTCATACTTCCACAGCTACCAAATATCATGGCAATACTCATGAAGAGAACCATAAATTTCATCTTGTTCATAATGTTGATGTTTTTTTTAATTGGTTTATAAATAATGTTTTTATACGAATCGCTTCGTATTATAAATAACAATGCAAAGATACATATTATTTGGCAAGCATGTACTTTTTAAGTTAAAATAACTCGGATGAATCCCTTTGTTTGTTAATAAAGGAAAACGAACATTATCCTTTTATCGTTGAAGGAATACTTAAGCACTTCTTTTTGATAATAATGAACCAACTCAAAAGAATTAAACCTTTGGCAACGGTGGTGACGCAGACTGCCCACCAGATTCCTTCCACTCCCATACCCATCCGTACAAACAGGATAGCAAGCGGAATACGCATATAGTTGCAACTGATGCTGATAATGGCAGGGGGTATTGTGCGGCCGATGCCGTAGAAAACTCCCTGCATGGTGATTTCGAGCATCATAAAGAGCTGGGAATATCCGTCGATACGAAGGAATACACCTCCGGCTTCATAAGCAGCCTGTTCGGGCACGAATATGGCGAAAACTTCGTTTCCGAAGAAAACGAATAGCAAGGTACAGAGTGTGCCAAAGATTCCCGTCATCCATAGGGTAGTGTACCAGGATTTAAGTACCCGTTCGATTCGTCCGGCAGCATAGTTTTGGGCGATGAAGGCACTTAGTGCGGTGGAGAATCCCTGTGAGGTGTTCCAAGTAATTGCTTCGATTTGTCCCCGGTGGTGAACGTCATTAAGCCGATGTGCCCTCCCTGTTCGGAAGCGGTGCGGCAGAGGAACATGTTGACGAAGGCAAACAATGTATTTAAAGTCGCTACGGGTAATCCCAGTTTAAGGATTCTCCGCGTGTACTTTTTCTTTAGCCGGGTGAAGAAAGGGAAACCGCCCAGCAGCGCATCCCTGCAACGCAACTGATAGACGAAAATCAGGAAAACACTTGCTTCTGCAATCCAGGTGGCGTACGCCGCACCGTTTGTTCCCAGTCCGAAACCGAATATAAAGAGTGGGTCCAGAACGATATTCAATATCAACCCTGTGCCACTGATAAAGAACGGGACTTTGCTGCGTCCTGCTGCATTATAAATTCCGGTGAAGGCAGCGGAAAGGAAAACGAAAGGTAATCCGGTAGAAACAATCCGCAGATATTGAATGGCATTGGCTGTGATATGTTCCTCAAGTTCATAAATACGTATGATAGGTTCTGCAAATATAAAAAGGAGTCCGCCCCAGCAAATGGAAATAATCAAAGCAATCGTAATATTATGAGACGCGAAGCTGCGGGCATCTTCCTGGCTTTGCGCACCGATGGATTGTCCGACACTCACTTCAGATCCTACCTTATTTAATAAGGAGATAGAACCGGACATCCACGTCAGGATTCCGACAGAACCGATAGCGGCTACGGCTTCACTTCCCAACCGTCCTACCCATGCCATGTCTGTGAGACTATATGCCATTTGAATAAACGACGTTGCCATGATCGGCATTGCCAGATTAAACAGTTGACGATTGATAGGACCTTGTGTCAGATTCTTTATTCCTTGCATATAATTTTTCTAATCGAAATGGGGTGCAAAGATACGTAAAATTACTATCTTCGCACATCTAATTATTCATTAATCAAAGTACATAGATACTATGAAACAGAAATTTTCTACTATTTTTCTCCTGTTGCTTCTCTTGCTAGCAGGTTCACGGGTGGTAGCACAGAATGCTCCGAAGCCTTTGATATCGAACAACCTTCACTTCGCGTATTCCTTCCTGCGCCGGAATTGGCAACGGGGCGTGCTGTGGTTGCTTGTCCGGGTGGCGGATATTCGCATTTGGCTTTCGAACATGAAGGTTGCGACTGGGCACCCTATTTCAATAAACAAGGTATTGCATTGATTGTGCTGAAATACCGTATGCCGAAGGGGGATCGTACATTGCCCATTTCAGATGCTGAAGCGGCAATGAAAGTTGTGCGTGACAGTGCTGATGTTTGGAATCTGAACCCGAATGATATAGGCATCATGGGCTCATCTGCCGGTGGACATCTGGCATCTACCATTGCCACTCACGCCAAACCCGAACTTCGTCCGAATTTCCAGATTCTGTTCTATCCTGTGATTACGATGGATAAATCATATACCCACATGGGGTCTCACGACAATCTTTTGGGAAAAAATGCTTCTGCTGAATTGGAAACGGAATATTCCAATGAAAAGCAAGTAACGAAAGATACGCCACGTGCTTTCATTGTATATAGCGACGACGATAAGACCGTTCCGCCCGCTAACGGGGTTAATTATTATTTGGCTCTAAACAAGAATAATGTGCCTTCGGTACTTCATATTTATCCTTCCGGTGGACATGGATGGGGAATTCGCGAGGGTTTCCTCTACAAGAGTGAAATGCTGAATGAGCTGACATCCTGGCTTCGTAGTTTTAAAGTGCCTCACAAAGATGCCATCCGTGTAGCTTGTATCGGCAATAGTATAACGTATGGAGCACGTATCAAGAATCGCGATCGTGATAGCTATCCTGCTGTGTTAAGTCGTATGCTGGGAGAGGCTTATTGGGTAAAGAATTTTGGAGTAAGTGCCCGCACTCTGTTGAATAAGGGCGATAATCCTTATATGAATGAAAAAGCTTATCAGGATGCGCTGGCTTTCAATCCTAATATCGTTGTCATCAAACTGGGTACGAATGACAGTAAATCGTTCAACTGGAAGTATAAAGCCGACTTCACGAAAGATCTTCAAACAATGGTTGATGCTTTCAAAGCATTGCCTTCCCAACCGAAAATTTATCTTTGTTATCCTTCTAAAGCCTATCAGACCGGAGATAATATCAATGACGATATAATCTCTAAAGAAATTATTCCGATGATAAAGAAAGTTGCTAAGAAAAACAACCTGTCCGTCATCGATCTTCACGCAGCAATGGACGGAATGCCCGAACTATTCCCGGATAAGATCCATCCGAATGAAGAAGGGGCTAAAGTGATGGCAAAAGCTGTTTATCAGTCCCTGAAAAGTAAAATGGAAACACAATAAATGCAGAATTTCCGGTTGGAACAATCTCTTTATGAGAAAGTTTCAACCGGAATTTTTAGTTTAACGACGAATAAACTTCTTATAATATGCTAAAAATATAACTTTCTGAAAGTCTGGTTTATGGGTAATCCGTATTTTGCGCCCGAAAAATAATAAAATGATAAATAGCGTTATGAATAGACTACAAGATTTTACCTTTTCTCGCAGTTGATGGCTAACGCTAATATGGGATGGTGGAAAGCCAATTTATCAACTGCGAATTATGAATGTTCTGACTTTATAGTAGAGTTATTAGGTCTGGATCAGACCGGAATTATTAGTTTTGAAGATTTCAATAAACGTATTCTGAAGGAGGAGCAACGTCCTACGACTGTCCATTCTTTTGGCGTGCATCAAAGACCGGAAGCGGTATATTTACTTGATACGGTGAAAGGACCTGTTTGGGTACGTAGCAAGGTATGTTTTCAAGAAACGGATGAAAACGGAAACGAAATCATTTATGGTATATCCGAAGTGCAAGATGGTCCTGATATGGCATCTGCTTATCAAGCTTTGCAATACAGTGAGCGTCTCTTATCTAACATTTTCAAGTATTTGCCTATTGGTATCGAATTATACGATATGGATGGGGTATTGGTGGATTTGAACGATAAGGAATTGGAGATGTTTCATATAGAGAAGAAGGAAGATGTATTGGGTATCAATATTTTTGAGAACCCTATTTTTCCGAAAGAAATGAAAGAACGGCTGAAGAAAAATGAAGATGCCGACTTTACTTTCCGTTATGACTTCTCGAAGGTTGGTTCGTATTATCAGAATACCCAGAAACAGGGCACAATTGATTTAGTGACTAAAGTGACTACATTATATGATAGCGAACACCAACCGATAAACTATCTGTTGATTAATGCGGATAAGACAGAAACAACGGTAGCCTATAATAAGATTCAGGAGTTTGAGGAGTTTTTTGAACTGGTCGGTGATTATGCCAAGGTCGGTTATGCCCACTTCAATGTTTTGAGTGGACACGGCTATGCCCAAAAAAGCTGGTACAGAAATGTGGGTGAAGCGGATGAAACTCCGTTGTCCGACATCTTTGGCACATACCAGCATTTCCACCCCGATGACCGTGCCTTGTTGATTCGGTTTTTGGACGACGCACGAAAGGGGCTTACTACCAAACTTAGCAAAGAGATGCGTGTCCTTAGGGAGGATGGTACATACACATGGACGCATGTCAATCTGTTAGTAAAGAAATATGCCCCGCAAGACCGGATTATCGAAATTATCAGCATCAATTATGATATCACAGAACTGAAAAGGACAGAAGAAATGCTTGTCAAGGCACGTGATAAAGCTGAAGCATCCGATCGGTTAAAGTCTGCTTTCCTGGCTAATATGAGTCACGAAATCCGTACTCCTTTAAATGCTATTGTCGGCTTTTCAAGCCTGTTGACTAGTACGGAAAATGCAGCGGAAAAGGAACTATATAATTCTCTGATTGGACATAACAACAAACTATTATTAAATCTGATTAATGATGTAATTGATCTTTCTAAAATAGAATCCGGTTATCTGGAATTGCGTCCGGACTGGGTTAATCTTTCCGAGCTTCTTGACGAGAGTGTAGCGGAGTATGCTCATCAAGTACCATCCGGCGTTGAACTTCTGACTAACTATCCGGCACATGATTCTCTGGTAGAACTGGATAGCCTGCGTATCAAACAGATCTTGAGTAATTTTCTTTCGAATGCCTTAAAGAACACTACCACCGGACATGTGGAAGTCTTCTATGAGGTAGACCACCAATCTGTCAGAATCGGTGTTAAAGATACCGGTCGGGGCATCCCGCAGAATATGCTTGAAAAGATATTCGAAAGGTTTGAGAAGTTGGATTCCTTTGCTCAAGGGGCCGGTTTGGGTTTATCTATCTGCAAACTAATCGTTGAGAAGATGAACGGGCGGGTATTAGTTGATTCCCAACTGGGGATCGGTACTACTTTTGTAATCGAACTGCCGTGTCGTTCTATGCTTGTTGAGTAAGTATATGTGAAGAATCTTAAAAGAAAAATCCCTTGATAACGACTGATTATCAAGGGATTAATTTTGTTTTTGTGATCCGCCTGGGGTTTTCACCGTAGCGGTCTATATCTTTGATTTATAAGCTCTTGTAAACCTTGAAAAATTGTACCGTAACGAATTAGTAACGATTTATAGGAACGCTTGTTGTCAGTGAGAGGCATTCGTTTGTCAGCCGTTCTCTGATGCCGCAAAGATAGGGCATTACTTTTTATTTTCCAAACATTTGATTATTAAATCTTTAAAAAAGATCCCCAGTGCAAGGGGCGAACCTATATATATGGATAGGTTTGCCCCTTGCACCGGGCGGATGCTGCATCAGTCCTACAGCCTTGCCGTACGCCTCGATACCGCCGTTTATGTGAAGCGGTTCCTCCCTCCTTTTTTCGCTGAACCGAAAAAATCATGGTGTAGTACACGTATAGTATCCCATGCGCAGCCTTTTATTGTTATTCTTTTGCAGCAAACATTAAAAATTAAGTTTGTTATGGAAGTTATTACATTTGAAAGTGAAGCGTATAAAGCGCTTGTAGGGAAGATTGAAAAAATCGCCGGGTATGTAGCCGAAGCGCAGCTGCCTTCGGAAGAAAAAAAGGAGGCTTGGCTGGACAGCAACCAACTGGCGGAAGCGTTGGGGATCAGTACACGTACATTGCAACGCCTGAGGGATGAAAACCTGATCAGCTACTCCATGCTGCGTGGACGGTGTATGTACAAGCTGTCGGAGGTCGAACGCTGTCTGGAAGAGCGTACCATTCGGTGCAAGCCTCAAACATTGGAGGATTTTCGCAAGAACTACCTAACGAGAACCGGCAATGATAAGAAAGGATGATATACTGAAAATGACGGAAAAGGGCATTTCCGTATTCCGCTATTACCTGCCGGTGGACTTCAAGGTGGGAAAGAACTTCCTGAACCCTTTTTATAAGGACACGAAGGCTTCGTGCAATATTTATTACGAACGTAAGGCCGGTGTGTTTAAAATGAAGGATTTCGGGAACGAGGATTATTCGGGGGACTGCTTTGAACTGGTGGGCAGGCTGAACGGCCTTAGCTGCAAGGAGCCTAAAGAGTTTGTCGAGATCATGGAAATGATAAACCGTGATCTGCATTTGGGGCTGTCCGCACATGAGGAATATCATGTGAGCCATAGCAAAGTACCCCAAAAGAGTGAAGTGGTATCGGAAGAATCGAAAGCGAAAAGCGTCCGGCCTTATACTGTCGTGCAAAAGCCCTTTACGGCTGCGGAACTTGCCTTTTGGGGTAAATCGGGAATCGGGGAAAATGTTCTGAAGGCGTACCGGACGGTATCGCTGAAGAAGTTCAGCAGCGAGAACCAGGAAAGGAAGCCTTTTTCCTGCATGACAAGCGTCGATGAACCGATGTTCGGATATATGGGGAAACAGCATATCAAGGTTTACCGTCCGTGTTCACAAATGCGGTTCCTGTATGCCGGTGATTTTGGCGACAACTACTGTTTCGGGCTGGAGCAGCTGCCGGCAAAGGGTGATCTGCTCTTTATCACAGGCGGGGAAAAGGATGTGATGAGTCTGGCGGCACACGGCTTCCATGCGATCTGTTTCAATTCGGAAACGGCTTTTATCCCTGCGGCTGTCATACACCGGCTTTCGTTTCGGTTCAAACATATCATCCTCCTCTATGATGTGGACAGTACCGGGCTGAAAAGCTCGGCGAAGCGTGAAGAGGAGCTGAAGGAATACGGGGTTAAACGATTGTTGCTCCCGCTTGCCGGTACAAAGACGGAAAAGGATGTATCGGACTACTTCATGCTGGGGAACAGCCGTGAGGATTTGATAAAACTTTTTCTGGACTATCTGGAAACCTTATACAGCGAAACCATGTCGGCATTGAAATCCTGCGAGGTGGATTTCAATAACCCGCCTCCCATTGCACAGATGATCGTATCGGTAAATGACGTGCCTCTCGGAACTCAAGGCAACCTGCTTTGTATCACCGGCGGAGAAGGCACGGGAAAAAGTAACTATGTGGCGGCACTGATTGCCGGAGCTATCCGTCCCACCGGAACGGATGTGGATGCGCTGGGCGTTACGCTCCACGAAAACAGCAGGAACAAGGCGGTACTGTTCTATGACACGGAACAGAGCGAAGTACAGCTGTATAAGAATATCAGCAACCTGCTGCGGCGATGCGGACGTGAGGCGATGCCGGAATGGTTCAAGGCATATTGTCTTACGGGAATGAGCCGGAAAGAACGCCTGCTTTCCATTATCCAGAGCTTGGACAAGTACCATTATCAATACGGCGGTGTTCATCTGGTGGTGATAGACGGGATTGCGGATTTGATAAAATGCGCCAACGATGAAGCGGAGAGCATAGCCGTCGTGGAAGAACTGTACCGGTTGGCCGGTATCTACAAGACGTGTATCGTAACGGTACTGCATTTTATCCCCAACGGGCTGAAGCTGAGGGGACACTTGGGAAGCGAGTTGCAGCGGAAGGCTGCGGCGATCCTTTCAATAGAGAAGGACAGCGATCCGGCCGTATCGGTGGTGAAGGCTCTGAAAGTAAGGGATGGAAGTCCGCTGGATGTGCCTATCATGCAGTTTTCGTGGGATAAGGAAAAGGCCATGCATGTCTATCTGGGCGAAAAGCCGAAAGAGGAAAAGGACAAGCGCAAAGAGGACGAGCTTGTAGCGGTGGCCAAAAGAGGTATTCAGCCGGAGGCGCTTTGTTACTTATGTGGAGCTTGCAGAAGAAATCCAGTCGATACTGGAGGTGAAGGAACGTACGGCGAAAAGCTACATCAAGTTCATGCGTGAGAAAGAAATCATTCTGAAATCATCCGATAACCAGAGCTATTATGTTATCGGGAACTTTTAAGGAGGAAAGCGTATGTTAGTAGATAAAACGGAATTTGAAGCATGGATGGAACGTATCATGGGTGAGCTGTACCGCATCTCACGGAAGCTGGACAAGGCGGAAACGAGGGAAAAGCACCTGAACTACCTGAACGGAGAGCGTCTGTACGACAATCAGGAAGTATGCCTGTTGTTGCGCATCAGCAAACGCACGCTGCAACGATACCGGAATAACGGGGTGTTGAAGTTCTATTCGATATATCACAAGACATATTACAAGGAGTCGGACTTGCACGAGTTCATCCGCAACAACTTCGACGAGAACGAGATAAAACGGCAGGCACGTGAGGACAAGCTGTCCGAGAGCTATCCGCTGCCGAAAGAATAAGTCCATGTTTTTGCTTTGTACCGATGAAACTACTGCCGTGAGGCAGGAAATCCCAAACTGCGTATTGGTGTTTGTCATGGCAATGACTTCATACAGTTGTGAAACAGGATGAAGTTTCTTTTCTTGTTCGAATGGTGATACTCCAAAGGACAGCGGTCCGAGGGGTATCTTTTATGTATTTGTCTAAAAATAGGCTGATTAGTTTTTATAATGAAAGAAAAATGGTATCTTTGCAATGTAATATTAATCATATAAATGCTATGGCTCGACCAATTAAAGAGACTCCGGTCGTAACCGGTAAGGATGCAAAACGCTTTGCGGAAAAAATGGCAAATCTCAAACCTGAAAGCAAGGAAGAGAAAGAAGCCGCAAAGAAAGTTTATGAGAAGTTCAAAGCCATTGCTTCATTCGCATTGTAACAATGGCTATTGAAAATTATGATTTTGTACCGTTAAAGGTAGATACTAACATAAAACCGTTTAAGTGCACAGACAATGACTTAAACGGTTTTTTATTTGATGACTCTCAAAAATATCTGGCAGACTTGATGGCTGTCACCTATCTGCTTGAAGATTTGTCATGCGGAAAAACTGTCGCTTATTTTAGCTTGTTGAATGATAAGATAACTTTTGATCCTGACCAACGTTCTATATGGAACAGATTGAGCAGACGTGTTGCCAATGCTAAACGCAGAAAACATTATCCTGCTGTTAAAATCGGAAGATTGGCTATATCAGAAGAATATGCAGGACAGGGACTGGGAAGGGATATTATTCGTCTTATCAAGTTTATGTTCACTCACGGAAACCGTACCGGATGTCGTTTCATTACGGTGGATGCCTACCATGATGCGGTTGGATTCTATTTGAAGTGTGGATTTGATTTTATTTCGGAGAAAGATCAGAATGAAATGACACGCTCCATGTATTATGATTTAAAGCGTTTTTTGGGATGAATAGCTTATTCGTAGAACAAAACTATGAGAAGGTTTATAATTAAAAATTGTTTTGTGATATAAAAACGATAATCATATGGCATATCTAATAACTTCTTAATATATTTGTTGAATCATATTTCCTAAACTCTAATAAAAACAGCTATGTATAAAGAATTGATTAATGGTGCATTTGTACCGCAAGATATATCTTATCCAACACTAATGAAGAAGCATGTAAAAAAACATTCTTCATATCTTCAACCAATATTTGAGGCGATTAGCAATTCTTTAGAAGCAACATCAGGTAAAGATGACATTATTACCATTAGAATCAACAAGGCAAAAACATTGAATCAAGAACAATACAGTTTTTTGTCTATTGATATTATTGATACAGGAATTGGATTTAATGATGATAACTTTGGACGTCTAAGAAGATTATATGATGAATCTAAAGGGCAAAATAATTTTGGAACAGGACGTGTTCAATATTTACATTTCTTTAATAATACAGATATATATAGTGTCTTTGAAGAAGAAGGCTTGAAATATAAAAGAAGAATTGTATTGTCTAAAAATTTCTATGCAACACAGAAGTCGGTTATATGGTCAAGTGAAAAAGAAGTAGTAGATATAGATACGCCAATAGGAACAATGGTTTCCTTTTATTATCCCCTAAGTGATGAAGATAAAGAAAAATATAATGAACTAACGACAACAGAGTTAAGAGATAGAATATTGATTCATTACTTAAGTCGTTTTTGTCTAAATAGGGATAATCTTCAGCAAATAAAGTTAGAATATTATATTAATAGTATTTGTGATAAGGATAGCGTTCAGGTAATAACAGGAAAAGATATTCCACAGCCAGATTATACCGATTCTGTACAAGTGAATTATTCTAAAATATCAGTAGATGGAAATACTATTATAAAAACACCCAATACGGAAGAATTCATAATTAATTCGTATAGTTTACCTTGTTCTATACAAAAAAGAAATGAGGTAAAACTGACAAGCAAGAATGAAACAGTTGAAGTGTCAGGTATTGATTTTTCAATAATAAAAGATTCTCCTAAAATAAATAATAGCTATTTATTATTTTTGATTTCAAGTTCCTATCTAACTCAACAAGATAGTGATCTGAGAGGACAGTTAGCTATTTATTCAAAAAAAGATTTTCTGAAAAAAAGAAATCTTTTCTCTGGCGAAGAACAGATTTTAACCGATGATATTGAGGAAAAAGTTACTTCCTCTATAACAACACATTATAAATCTATAAGTAAGGTTAAGGAGTCGTTTGAATCCCAGATAGATGAACTTGCAGAAATGTTTTCGTTAGATAGAAGGATTTTAAATGAAGTAGGATATAAAGCAGGGGATTCAGATCAAAGTATTTTAAAGAAAGTGTATGAATACAATGCAGATATATCAGCGAAACATGATGCTGGTATAAAATCAGTCATGGATTCATTAAAGGAACTTACTCCAAGTTCAAAAGACTTTAAGAAGAAACTTAATGAAAAAGTAAAGAAAGTTACTGAATTGGTTCCACAAATTAATAGAACGGAGCTGGTGCGTTATATTTCGAAAAGAAAAGTAATATTAGATTTAATGCAGAAAACGTTAGATAAGCAATTAGATTGTCAACAAAAGAATTCTAAAGGAAAAAAGATTAATCATGAAAGTTTCTTGCACAATATATTGTTTAGCCAACATTCTGATGATCCATTGGATAGTAACTTATGGATGATAAATGATGATTTTATACACTATAAAGGAATTTCCGAATCTGAACTGAGAAATATAAAGGTAGAAAATGAGCTTTTTAGAGAAGATTTAACTAAAGAAGAGCTTGAAGAACTTACAGCCTATAATAGAGATAAATTAGGGAATCGTCCAGATATACTTTTATTTCCCAAAGAACATAAATGTATTATCATTGAACTAAAAAGTATGGATGCGGATGTATCTAAATTTGTATCACAAGTTTCTCAATATGCAGGCTTAATCAGGCAATACGCAAAAGATAGATTTGAGATAACGACATTTTATGCTTATTTGATAGGAGAAAGTTTCACCCTTAATGAAGTTAAACGAGCAAATCCATTTTTAAAAAGCTTATTACTTTGATTATTTATTTTGCCCCAATTATCCAGTAGATGGAGGAGAGAATAGAAGAGATGGAGAAATGTATATTGAAGTAATAAAATATTCGACCTTATTGGAACGAGCTGTTTTAGAAATAAAATATTTACAAATAAAATTTAGTTCTTCAAATTAAGTAATCCCACTCCTTCAGTTGTCTATTAGAGTTACTGGAGTGGGATTATTTTATAGACATCTAAAATATTCCAGTTTTGTGGCATAAAACTGGAATACGTGCCGAGAAACTAATTTAGTATAATTAGTATAATAAGGTGTAGTATATGAGTTGAAATGTTAAGTATTCACTCTTTGGGGTTTTCTGTGCTTTAATCGTATTATATCTCGAAATTATTACTAACTTTGTCATTGGCTGCAAATTTTACGGCTGTAAAGTTTACGGCAGTAAACTCTGTAATGGTGAAATCGAACATAAAAAGATAAGGATATGAAATTCTACAATAGAGAAAAAGAGTTAGCATCATTGGAAAAGGTTCGCCAAGTATCTTTTTCCGTGCATTCCCAAATGACTGTCCTTACCGGTCGGCGACGTATCGGCAAGACCAGTCTTATATTCAAGAGTTGCGAGGATACTCCTATGGTGTACTTGTTTGTCAGCCGAAGCAATGAAACAGATCTCTGTCTACGATTTACTTCCGAGATCCGGCAGGCACTTGATATTTATGTACCGGAACTTACCAACTTTGCAGAAATGTTCCGCTTCTTAATGGATTTGGGAACACGGATGGAATATAATCTGGTTATAGACGAATTTCAGGAGTTCTATTACATAAATCAAGAGATTTACAGTTTGATGCAGGATACTTGGGATCGACTGAGGAAACAGAGCCATGTCAATCTTATCGTGAGCGGTTCGGTCTATACCCTTATGAATAAAATCTTCAGGGATTCAAAAGAACCGCTGTATGGCCGTGCTGACAGTATCATGAAGTTAGCTCCTTTTACTACTTCCGTATTGAAAGAAATCATATCGGATCATAAGGCCGACTATACTAAAGATGACTTGTTGGCACTCTATACCTTTACTGGTGGTGTCCCAAAGTATATCGAGCAGTTTATGGACAATGGATGCACAAGCATGGAAAGCATGGTCGATTTCATGTTGCAACCCGATTCATCCTTTCTGACTGAAGGGCAGGCTTTGCTGATACAGGAGTTCGGAAAAAATACGGTAATTACTTTTCTATCTTATCAGCAATCTCCAATGGTAAGAACACCCTACCGGAAATGGAAGCGGTTATGGGTGGAATGAGTCTGGGCGGACAATTGAAGAGATTGGAAGAAGACTATAATCTGGTAAAGAAGAAACGACCCATACTCTCCAAAGAGGGTTCCCAGACAGTCCGTTATGAAGTTTCGGATATGTTTTACGTTTCTGGTTCCGGTATTTTATCAAGTATCAAAATTATATAGAGATACAGAATTTTGAACGCCTGGCAGATATTATAAAAAGGATTATCCGACATTCTCCGGTTTGGCCTTGGAAATGTATTTCCGCCAACAGATGATGGAAAGCAAGGAATTTGCAGATATAGGCTCTTGGTGGCAAGGCAAGAATAATAAAGATCAGGATGAAATAGATATTGTCGGACTATATGCGGAAGAGAAAAAGCTCTGGTGGCAGAGGTGAAAAGGCAATCCAAAAATTTCAAGCCGGATTTGTTTGCGCTCAAAGTAGAGGAATTACGGAAAAAGTCTTGTTTAAGTATGAGATGGAGAGCAGGCTTTTTTCAATGGAGGAAATGTAAATGTGAATTTTATTTAAATACCATGATTGCCAAAATTGATATTGAAAGATTTGGATTGTTCTCAAATTATTATTGGAAACAACATATTGGAACAGAAAATAATCAAATTTTTAATAAAATGAATATTATATATGGACGAAATTATTCAGGTAAAACTACTTTATCTCGAATATTTCGCTGTATAGAAATGAAACAGTTACCCAATAATTATCATAATGGCATTTTCACTATAACTACTGATAATTCAACTATAACTAATATGAATTTAGTTTGTTCTGATAAAGTAAGGGTGTATAATACAGATTTTGTCAAAGAAAATTTAAGTTGGCTAAGTAATGAGGTGGGCGACATAAAACCTTTTACATTATTGGGATCTAACAATGTAAATGCTGAGAAAAGAATAACAGAAATTAATGAAGAATTAGGTGGTATAGATGAGAAAAAAGGATTACTTTATCGAAAGTGGCAAATAGAAGAAAACTTGCAAAAAAGAAAACTACAATTTACTAAAGCTAAAGAGAAGGTTCAGACATTACTAACCAATAAAGCTAATAGAGAGATAAAAGTAAACAATTACTATGTAAAACAAGGCACTAATTATAATGTTAAAACAATTCAATTAGAAATTGACGAAATTATAGATTCCGGAAAAAATTTTATAATAAATGAAAAAGAGAAGGCCATTCGTAGAAAGAGAATTGACGAATCTGTAAAACAGGAAATAGCACCATTACCTATAACAAAGCCACATCTCTCGGAATATATAAAGGAGGTTCAAGAGCTTCTAAAACGTAAGATCGTTTTAACGCAAACACTTGAAGAATTAGTAACTAATAGTCTATTGCAAGAATGGGTGGATAAAGGGCGTGTGCTTAATAAGAATAGGGAAACTTGTGCTTTTTGTGGAGGAATTATTACACCTGATCGTTGGAAGTTATTGGATGCCCATTTTAGCAAGGAATCAGAGGAACTAAAAAAAAGTATTGAAGAACTATTTGATAAACTTGAAAGATCCAAGAAATCACTTGATGGCTTTCTCGAGACAAGGGGAGTAAAACAGGAAAATATTTATGAGATTTTCCAAGATGAGTACAATCAATATTACAAAGAATGGACTATATATATAGACCAGTACAGAGATACAATAGACTTTCTTATTTCCCAATTACAAGAGAGATATAATGATATATTCACTCCAAGGGAAATAAGCAATATTGTTGATTGCTCGGAGAATATCATTGAAATAATTAACCGCTTTAATTCTTTATTACAGAAAAACAAAAACAAATCTTCTACTATTGCAAAAGATAAAGATATTTATCGAAGAGAATTAAGATATTCTGAAATACAATCTTTTATTAAGACAATTGAGTATGAAAGGATTTGTAAGGATTGGAAAAACGAAGAAAAATCCATCAATAGCGAGGAAAAAAAACTTGATGATTTGATAAAGACTATTGGAGAGTTAAGACAAGAAAAGCAAACAAAAGAATTAGAAGCAAAGGATGAAGGAGAAGCTGCCAAAAGAATAAATGAACATTTATCAGATTTTTTTGGGCATGATAGTTTGACTTTGGAGCCAGCACTTATCACTGAATCTAATACACCCTTAACGAGATTTATAATAAAAAGAGGTGATAAAGAAGCTCACAATTTAAGTGAAGGTGAATGCAGCCTAATTTCTTTCTTCTATTTTATTGCAAAAATAGAAGATGAATTGAATGGAGTAGATCATGATAAACTGATAATATATATTGATGATCCTATTTCCAGTCTTGATAATAATCATATCTTTTTTATGTATAGTCTTATTGAAACTATTGTTGCAAAAAAAGGACAATATGGACAATTGTTTATTTCTACGCATAATTTAGATTTCTTAAAGTATTTGAAGAGATTAACCTTACCAATAGATATAAACAGAAAGCCTTTAGTTCAATATTTTTTAATTGAGAAACGAAAAAAAATGAGTGAGGCAATTAGTTGCTTAAAATTGATGCCATCTTATTTAAAAGATTATGTAACCGAATATAATTTTTTATTTCATGAAATTTATAATATGGCAAAAGTTACAACTAAAGGAGATAAAGTAAAGATGATAGAAAATCAATACACCCATTTTTACAATCTACCCAATAATATGCGAAAGTTTTTGGAATGCTATTTATATTATAGATATCCTAATACTGATAACCCTTTGGCTAATTTGGATAAATTATTTGATAATCACATTCCTTGTTTAGTAAATAGAGTGGTCAATGAATATTCCCATTTAGCATGGGGAAATAGGGGAATCTTACCTGTTGATGTTAATGAAGCAGAAAAAGTCGCAAAACATATTTTACATATTATAAGAGAGAAAGACAATGAACATTATTGTGCATTATGTGACAGCATAAAGGTTGATCAAATATTGATTTAGAGTAAAAATAGAAGCGCTCCACTATGCTTTTGGAACGCTTTTATTTTTATAACTTCAGCTTGGGTTTGGGCTTTTCGGGCTGGTCAGGATTGGGATCGTCCTTGTTGCCGGGCTTGGGGACACCTCCGATGACGAGCTTTCCGTCGAGTGTATCCATTGCCTCTTTGATGCTGATGCTTTGGGGCATTTCGCTTAGTTTGGGCGGGATGCGCTGCCTGTCGGTAAGGAAATCGGGCATCCGGTGGACATAAGACTCGGCGGGGGCGTGTCTCTCGGAACTCAAGGCAATCTGCTTTGTGTCACTGGCGGAGAAGGCACGGGAAAAAGTAACTATGTGGCGGCGTTGATTGTCGGTGCTATCCGTTCTTCCGGAACGGATGTGGATGTGCTTGAGTGTTACGCTCCACGAAAACAGCAAGAACAAGGCAGTCCTGTTCTATGACATGGAACAGAGCAAAGTGCAGCTGTATAAGAATATCATCAACCTGCTGCGTCGTTGCAGACGTGAGTCGATACTGGAATGGTTTAAGGCGTATTACCTTACGGGAATGAGCCGGAAAGAGTGCTTGCTTTCCATTATCCAAATATGGTGGCATCTGGTAGTGATAGACAGAATTGCGGATTTGATAAAATGCGCCAACGATGAAGCGAAGAGCATAACCGTCGTGGAAGAACAATGGCTTCTGCCATCTTTTCACGAATGGTAGAACAGAGAGATGCCGTAAATTTTCATCTGTCATTATATTGCCGACGGGATATCAAATGAGGAATCTCTGAATGATACTCTCTCAACTTAACAAATAAAAGGGATTCGCTGTTAATACCAATGGATCCGGAAGCCATGTTGAGAGCAACCACTTCCAAATAAGAAAATCAGGGAACGACCCCACGCTGAGGTAAATTTCCTTGCCCGTTGATCAAATTCCCTGTAACAGCTTGTGGATGTCGCTAAATTTTGCGAATATTGTATATATGTTGTGCATATATGAATTAAAAACAGATTGTAAAAATAGGGAATATATATTATGAAATTCCCTATTTTCGTGAAATACTCCGTATCAAAAAACTCTGCCGCCTTGTCGGGTTCAGCGATGGGCAGACAGCAACGTTCGTCAAGGGAAAACCGTTGGAATACGCAGGGGAACTCTATTCGGAGGAACACAAGCGGAAATTCAAGACCGAAAAGGTGAGGGCAAGTGCTGAAAGCCCTGACGGACGGGACTAAATTGCTTCTTGCCATCGACCGAAAGCCCATTGCCGAGTGATTCAAGGAGCAATTCGACAAGCTAAGGCAGAGCATACACCACCCCATGCAGCTACGAAGGAAAGGCAGGGAGGCTATAAATGTTAAATCCCGTCCGATTTACCGAAAAAAGTGCGGTGTGCCGTTCGTGGTGTACCGCACTTTTTCTATATTTGTAATTATACAGGATAAAGAAAGGGATAAACATTTCAAGATAATGGATTATCATTATAAAGAAGATGTAAACAATCATACACATTAGGAATTGTTTTTGAAGTAATGGATAGAATAATTTTATTTTTTTTAGGTAGTGTATTACTTTTATCGGGCTGCAAGAATAGTAAACAGCCGGAAGGCTATAATTCTGTTAATATTATCGAATATGTTAATATTTACGATGAAAACAACAGGATTCTAACTGCACAGGGTAGTGAATATGACTATCTCTATTTTGGAGACAATAAAGATAAAGGGATCTTGGCAGCGACAAATAATTTTACAAAGACATATAGTTATGATAATGATTCTTACTGCTATACCGTAGAGGAGCCCTTGTCAGGATCATTGCTAAAAACAATGAGATATACTGAAAATAGCATAGAAGAACTTGTATTGGAAAATAATAAGGATACATTTAGTTATTCTTTTTCCCTCTATTATGATAAGAATAAACCTAAGTATAAAAAAAGTATTATAATATTAGGAGATGACCCCTTTTCTGACTCAAGATATGAGGAATACTACTACTATGACAATAATGGAAATAATACCAAGAAAATCCGTCATGCCTTGAACACCGGGGAAAGAGAAGAAACCTATAAATTTAATGATACGGATTATAAGGAAGCTGTTAATCTTGTCCCTTCTTCCGATTACAAACAAAACATCGAATGTTCATTGAAACAAACTGTCAATGATACCTTAATCACTCGGATTACCTTAAACGGTGTACTTGATAGAGTGATGAAGGAATACACGATCGGAAAAAAGAAAATTAAGGAAGAGTTTGACAATGGTATGACTTTAGTCAATAAAGAAACAGAGTATGAAGAAAACGGACTGAGGGTAAACGTCAATCATACTTTAAGAAATACAGGCTACTCAACCGACAGTATCTATTATGAAGGAAACAAAAAAGTTAAGCACATTTATAATTCTGACTATAATGGCACCATAACACTTGAAATTTCAGAATATGATGAACAAGGAAATATAATAAAGAAAACAAAAAAACTCCGATGGGAGTCAGATAATGAGGTTACCCGTTGAATGCAAACTTATTTATACATAAATCAAGTTGTCAAGTGTATGAAAAACATGAGCATAATGCCAACTGGAAATATAAGCAATCCCGTTTTTGTATTTGTGTTATTCCTGTTTGTCTGCGTGCAAATGGGTTGTGCACATCGTCGTGCTGTCCCATTCAACCGGAAAGGTTGGAACGAATGGGACGGCCATTATGCAAAATACGGAAATCGAGGGTGTCAATTCGAGCTAAGAATAAATGATAATGTAACAGCAGAAGTCAAACTATAAACTATATCTGAAATGAAAACGATATATAGTCTTTTATATGGAATGCTTGTACTCTTTAGCGCCTGTGGGCAATCTAAGGTACAAGAAAAATTTGATACCATAACAACGTACAGCTATACAAACAGTTATGGTAAAGATGGACGCTTGGCCGAGGTTCTTATCAAACAACAATCACAATTTCTGGAGAATGGAGCATATATTTCGGGACGGGCTGTTGAAATTACTCAAAGATATAACTACCCGGATAATGATACGTACATGATTACAGAGACTGATGATTTATCTCCCAATGAAATATCAACAGTAATCAAAGGTAAAACTTTTGAAAAGTATTATACACTCAAAAATAATGATACCATTAAGTTTCGTATGCGTACTTATACGGATGCAACACAATCGAAGCCACTGGTGGAAAGAGAAAACTATACACTTTCCGGATTCCCAATTACTGATGAAGAGGAAAACATAAATATAGAATCAAATTATTATTATGATGATAAAGGTGATTTAATCAAAATAATAAAGAGGGATTTTAATAGCGGTGAAGTTGTCGAAACATATGGGCTTAAAGAAGTTATTGCAGATACGACAATTATTTATTACCGCATCAATACGGATACTTCATATGCTGTAAAACGATACATAGATAATGGCAAAACCATTGAGATTACATTCGATGAAAATCAGAAGCCGCAGAATAAAATCACCAATTATACGGCCAATGGCTTTGATATTAAAGTAAGAGAATCAGTAAAAAACGGAATTATTACAGTTGATAGCATCTATCAGATAAAAGGAAAAAAGGTTAGAAGTGTTTCCGTCTCGCCTGAAAATAAATCGGTCACTACATTAGAATATGACGGAAAAGGCAATATTACAAAGGAAATTTGCAAATCAAAGTCGGATATTACTATCTCAAATGAAGATCTGAATGAGATGATTCAACGTTATAAGATGATATGAAACCAGAAAGTGCATATAAGTTGGTAAAAATATGGAGCCATACGAATGCAACAATCATGACTTTGCTTTTCGTAATTCAATGTCATTCTCTTTGGCATGCATTCTGTGTAATTTTTACTATGCCGCTACTCGGTATTGGTACAATAGTAATGTATGAGAATCAAGCTAATGATTACACCGTTCTGAAGGAAAATCTGACAGAAAAGAAGAAAAAGGAAATGCCCTATATCCGTTGGGACGAAGTAATCAAAGATGCACGTAAAGACTATTTATGGGGAGTAATCGGTAGTATAATCCTAAACATTATATATTCCGGGTTTATAATATTTATCCTATGGATGATAATATATGAAGGAGTGTCGACTATTTTTTCATAAATTCATTTCACCATACAAAGAAAAATTGGAAATTATGGAACAAAAAACAATGAAAGGTCATAAACATTCTCTTAATAAGTATCATCAATGGGCTGATGAGGTTCAAGTAGGAAAAGAGGCAGAACAAAGGAAAGAACGGAAATGGAAAAAGATTTTTTTCATTATGGCATTATGCGTTAGTTTATCATTTTGTGCTGTATTTTTTGTCACCTGTTCTCTTTTTGAAACGGCAACAATCACTAATCTTGCTCTTTCGGTAGTAATGATGTTAGTTATTACTTCTGCTTGGCTTATTATGATACTTTATTTAATAATCCCCAAGATATATCCTAAAATTCCTCTTATCAATAACGTCCAACTTAAGTATTATGGTTGTTTCGATTTCGGAAATAAATGGGTTAGTGAAAATATAGAGGTATTTAAGCAGTTTGATGACAAGAAAATCATCATAGATGCAACCTCCCCGACTCGAAATGGTGCAGCAATTTTGTATATTGCAATTTTGATAACATTGGCATTATTTGATTTCTATCCTAAAGTATATGACAACCTATTAGATGGAGATATCTGGGGGACTACTCAAGCTTATACTGTTTATCACAGAATTCTGGATGAGCGAGGTGTATTATTTACAAATAATGATAACGTCATGATAAATAAACTCTCGTTTGCAAGCAATATGGCATTAGCATCTGTTTATGCAATTTTCATTCTATTAGCACTACTTTCCGTTTTATCCCCCCGACGAACAGTTATCTTCGACCGGGAAAAGAAAACAATCACCATTCCTCCGCGTTGGAGGATACACAAAGCGGAAACTATACCGTTTTATGATGCCGTTATTACATTTGGTGCTAAAGTAGATCAAAAATCATTTAAGGGAGATGAGGAAATAGTAATAGCTAATTACAAACACCTCGTCAAGGGAGTTTCTTTGCAGTTTGCTGGTCGTACAAACGGGTATTGTTTTGCTCGTTTGATTCAAGCTTATATGACTGAAGACGATTTATCAAATCATCCTGAATTTGAAGCTTTCAAACAGATACAAGAGGAAATGAGAATAAACAAACTACGGAAAGAGGCTGAAAAGCAATAATACAATGAAAAGCCATAAAGAATATAAAAATGAATATCAACACTGGCTTGATGAAATTCAGGCATTAAATAAAGCAGTGCAACATGATGCGAAAAAATGGAAAATTGTAGGCTGTTTTTTCGCTCTGTGTGCGAGTCTATCATTCTGTGGTTCATTTTTTGCGGCTTACTTTATCTGTGAGATAGCAACAATAACCAACTTGACTTTATCTGTAGGTGTTACAATATTAGGATTTTGCTTTTGGTTAGTATTTATATTTTACAAAGTGGCTTCTAAAGTTTTCCCAAAAATTCCTCTTATTAACAATGACGAACTTGGACATTATGGTTGTTTTGATTTCCGAGATGAATGGGTGTATAAATATATTGATGTATTTAAACAATTCGATGAGAAAAGAATAGTGATTGATGCAAGTAATCATGATAAAGTTGGAGTGTTTTTGACTTGTCTTTTGGCTTTTGTTTTACTTGCTCTATTGGAAATGTTTCCCTTTAGAGACGGAAATAATAATTTCGTAGATAATTTTCTAATTGTTTACGCTTATACGATTGTATTGATATTGGGAATACCGATGCTTTTATCCCCCCGAAGGACAATTGTCTTTGACCGGGAAAAGAAAACAATCACTATTCCTCGCCGATGGCTAATCCATAAAGAAGAAACGATACCATTTCAAAAAGCGGTGATTTCCTTTGGGCAGGATGCTCTCCGAGGAATTGATGGCGTAGTCATAGCCAATTACCAGCATCTTGTTGGTGAAGTTTCTTTGCAGTTTGCCGGTCGTACAAACGGGTATTGTTTTGCCCGTTTGATTCAAGCTTATATGACTGAAGAAGATTTATCAAACTATCCCGAATTTGAAACTTTCAGGCAAATACAGGAAGAAATCAATATAAACAGACTATGACAGAAAAACAGGTGACATGAAAAAGCAGAAAAAAAAGAGCAACAAGCAATCGAGGCGTGAAATCATAGCCGATGTCAAGCGTAGAGAGGCCGAGTGGAGAAAGGAAAGGAGAAAAGAAAGGTGGCGTATATGCAAATCCCATATCATATTGTGGGGAACATTCATATCTTTCTTTCCATTACTTGTATTTGTCACGGGGTCAGATATACGTAACACCTTCACCAATATCATACTTGGATTGATAACCATTAACGGGTGGATTTGCCTGTGCATGTATTTGCTGTTTAAAGAAGCCCGGAATCTGACCGTCTGGATACCTTTGAAAAATGGCGAAAGTACGGGAAATGCGCAATGGTTACCGGATTCTTCAGGGATTCCGGTAGAGCCTGAATATTTAAGCCGGTGTGATGACAAACAGATTGTTATTGATAATGACGGCATCTCGATGAGAATGGTGATTTTCCTGATCTGGCTTTTTGTATTTTTAGTTTCGGTTTGCGCCGGTTTAATTCCTTCAAACCTTACAACTGAAGATTATGGAAGTATATTACTGCTTCTTGAGCTGTACTTGATTATCCTGACAGCAGGAATAAGTGCCATTCTACAGCCTTGGCGGCGGATTGTTTTGATCGTGTTTCCAAGACCGTAACGATACCGGGACGACTTCTGTTGCATAAAAAAGAAACGATACCTTATAGTCAGTCTGAACTCACGATTCGTTATTATAGGCATAGTTCACGGCTTGCAGCGGATATAATAATTTCCAATGCCAATTCATCCAGTCTGTTAAGTGGAGTCTCCTTGATGCCCGGTGATCTGGATAAGGCCAGGCGTTTTGCACGTTTCATACAACTATACATGGAAGAAGAGGAGTTGTCGGACATACCGGAATTTGAGAAATACAGAAGTAAGGTAAACGTTTAAATTGAAATAATAACGGGTTATGATTCTGTATGATTATTTATTTTACTGTTCCTATAAAATGGGTATGAGGTCACATAACTTTGACGGATTACCAGTGTTAGCAGGCATGATGATGGTTATACCCAATATGGCTATACATTAACAATAGGAGGTTTACAGCAAGGAATCATCAATAAGAAACTCAACTAAGGTGTTTGCACCGGCAAGTGTGACGCTTATTGTTCCATCAAAAGAAGTGCTATACAATGAAGATAAGCATTATTCTAAAATTCTCGGATTATCAATTGCATTAGCAATGATATCATTTTTTATTCTTAACTACATGGCACAAGGTAGATTAAATAGAGTAGTTAATCCAACTTTTGATATAACCAAAGTTGTTGCGATTGAGCGTGCTTCTATTTCGGAGCATTCAGAAGTCTACAACGACAGTAGTTTTATAGAGTATGAATGCGTATATAAGGATTCTTGTCTGGATTTGGTAAATCTGGCGTGTTGATCCGTTATTTCATCATGTGGAAGATATAGTGGAAGTTACAAATACTCCCATATCATTTCCTAATTCTTTTTTTCCAAATTTAATAGCTCCTGAACCTTATAGCGTGAGTGTTCAGATAACTTCTTTTTACAATGTCTACTCAATGCCCTATAGTTCTCTAAATAAGGTGAAATTATATATTAAAGGGCAGATTAAAAATAAAATTAGTGAATCGACAACTACCGTTAAGTACGAAGTATCAGCAAATCGAATAGACATAGCTTTGAACAATAGTTCAGAGGTAGGGCTTTCCTATAATCTTGGTATAGACAACAATAGGGTTGACGCTGAATTAGTTTTAATCTACATAATGGTAATTTGTATGTTGTGGTATTGACAAAAGCACTTGATGTAAACAATTTGCTGAAAAAATATTTGCCATAAAGGATAGTAGTACCTTATTATGATATAAAATATGAAACTACTTAAATTAAGAGCAAATAAAGAAAGTTTTCATACAATTTTTAAATCAAAAGGTATTTCTCTGATTGTAGCCAAAGAGAACTGAAAACGGAAAAGAAACACATATAATAGCGTTGGAAAATCCTTATCAATTGTTTTAATACATTTTTGTCTTGCCTCAAATAAAATACCTGTATTTGAGGAATTGCTTCAAGGGTGGATATTCTATCTTGATTTTGAGATAGATGGTAAAGAATATGCTTCTTATCGAACAACTGAACAACAAGATGTAATATTTTTGAATGATGAGAAGATGTCTTTAGCTGAGTTCAGAAGTTTCATGGGACAAGAGGTGTTTGGATTGACAACCCCTGTTAATTATCTAACATTTAGAAGTCTTATTTCAAGATTCATTCGTCCTAAAAGAGTTAGCTGAATATAGGATGGAGTTGTCTAAGTTGGAGCAATATAAGCAATTGGTAAAAGAGTATAAGGCTAAGTTAGAGAAGTAAAAAAAGAGTTTGCGGATGAAAATCTTTCCACCAATAAATACCTTGAAGAAGTTGAATCTTTAATAAAGAAAAATATTTTAACATTTCGGTCTTTGACGGAACAATTCTATGAAGATAAAACATCCGGTATCACAATTGAAAATAATTCTGGAACAAATAAATTGCGCTTTGATATAAAGGCTAAAATAATGGATGATACGGGTGATGGCGTAAATGAAGTTAGAACTTTCTGCTTTGACTGGACTTTATTGAAAGGACAATATAATCATTCTGTAAAATTTATTTTTCATGATAGCCGATTGGTTTCAGAAAATGATCCTCGCCAAGTTGCTACAATGTTGAAAATTGCACAAAAAGAATGTGTGAACAATATTTTCAGTATATATTGTCTGTTAATCAATCAACATTAGATTTATTAGCAAAAGAGTTATCAGAGGAAGAATATAAGGCATTAATAGTAGATACGGAGGTTTTGGAGTTGAATGATATTTCAGATACTAATAAATTATTGGGTATTCAACTTGATTTGAATTATACGAAAGAATAAAAGATACTTTTAACTATATAAGATGCTGCTTTTACCCAAAAAAGCTGGATTTTTTATATCTACCGAATGAAATATTACTGTAGTAAACTTTACGGAGGTAAAATTTCGGTTGTGTGATAATATAACCCCCACTTCGCCGCTTCGTTGGAAGCTGGCGGGGTGGGGTTATTTTATGGCTTCGGTTATAGGGACTATTACTTCAGCCTGGTTTTGGGCTTTTCGGGCTGATCTGAATCGGGATCGTCCTTGTTGCCGGACTTGGGGACACCTCCGATGACGAGCTTGCCGCCGAGTGTGTCCATTGCCTCTTTGATGCTGATGCTTTTGGGCATTCCGCTTAGTTTGGGCGGAGTGCGCTGCCTGTCGGCGAGGAAGTCGGGCATCCGGTGGACATAAGGCTCGGCAGGGGGCGTGTCCTGTGTGGGGACACTGCCCGGTGAGGGACTGCCGGGCGGAGCATCGGCGACGGGTATGCCGACGGCGGGGGCGTTATCCTGTCCGTCGGGTACCGACCGGGGCGGCACGACTTCGATCACTCCGTCGGTGCTTTTTTCCTGCGCATCCACTGATTTGAGGGAGAGCAGGATCTTGCGGTCGAGGGCGGCAAGGTCGGCCTTGAGCTGCTTCAGCTCGTCCTCCTTTTTCCAGACTTCCCCGACGACCTGTTCCAGGACGGGGAGTTCCTTCTCAATGGCTTCGTTGTCCCTCGTGTATTTCTCTATCAGGCGGGGGATGCTGTCGAAGGCGTTGATGAAGTTCTGGCAGGCGGTTTTCGGATCGACCGCCAAGCGGCCGTTGTTATAGTTGTAAAGGAAGTTGCCTTCACCACGCACGAAGAAAACGGTTCTCGCAGAAGTCCAGACCGTCCTTGACGGTGGTGTCGGTCTTGACAACGATGTCGAAGCCATAGAGCGAGCCGATGACCTTCGGCTGGCCGTGCGTGCGTTCCCTGTCCTCTATCTCGTGGAGCTTGGCGGCAATCACTTTCGGATCATCGCCTGCCACGCCGTCAATCTTCAAGGGGTTGAGCCTGTTGCCCTCCTTGTCGTACTGCATACGGCTCTCGATGGCGGCCTTGTCCTTCCTGACACGGGCGATGATGTCATCGTTGCTTGCCCGGTTCGCCGGAAAGTTTCCAGTTTGATGCGTGATTCCCCCTTGCCACGCTGGAAGGCCTTGCGCTCCCCTTCCATGCCGGCAATCCGCTTCTCCAACCGTGCCTTGTCGAGCAGGTCGGTATTTCCGGAAAGCACCGCCACGTACTCTGAGAAAGGTATGCCTCCTTCTCGTCCATGCCTCCCTCGTCGATGGTACGGCAACCCATGTTGTTCTGCTTGAGCTGGGTGATGAAAAGCTGCTTGTTGTAGAGCAGGTTGAACTTGTAGCTGTCAAGCGACTTCTCCACGGCGTAGATTATCACGTCCACCTTGTTGTCCGCATAGAGCTTGGCCACCTCGTTGCCCTTGCGGATGCCCCGGCCGTCCCGCTGCTGCAAGTCCGAAGGCCGCCACGGTGCGTCGAGATGATGGATGGCTACACACCGCTTCTGGGCGTTGACTCCCGTGCCCAGCATTTCAGTAGAGCCGAAGAGAACACGTATCTTTCCCTCGTTCATCGCCTCGATCATCGCCTTGCGCTTCTTCTCGGTCTTGGCTTCCTGAATGAAACGTATCTGGTCTTCGGGGATGCCGTGATCCTCCACCAGCTTGCGCTTGATCTCGCTGTACGGATTCCACTGGTCGGGCTTGTAGGTTCCCAAGTCCGAGAAAACGAACTGAGTGCCTTTATGCCCGGCGTATTTATTGTAATACTTCGCAATCATATCGGCGCAATGGGTGGCCTTGTTGTCCTTGTCGTCGCCGTAGGAGAGCGGATCGATGAGCCGCATGTCGAGCGACATCTTCCGAGCGTAGTCGGTGGCGATGAGCATCTTCGCCTTCTCTTCCCTCTCGTTCAGTGGCGGGCGGCCCAGTACGGTAGCATTGCCGGTCTTGGCGAACTCGATGAGCTTCTGTATGAACTCCCTCTGGTCGGGCGTCGGGGGTATGTTGTGCAGTATCTCGTTCTTTTCCGGACGGTCGATGCCGATGTCGGCTGCGGTACGGAAGTCGGTGATCTCGGAATAGAACGAAGCGAGTTCCGGAACCTTGATGAAGTAGCGGAAACGCTCTTTCTGCACCACCTCGTTGGTGACGGAGAACTCGTAATCGACGGACTTCCGGGCAAACACCGCCGCCCATGCGTCAAAGGAGTTGATCCCCTGACGCTCCAATTCCCGGGGGCGCAGGTACTTGAAGAGCAGGTACAGCTCGGTCAGCGAGTTGGAAATGGTGGTTCCCGACAGGAAGGTGGCTCCCAGGTCCTTGCCGGTGCGCTGCTGGATGGTGCGCAGGGCGAAGAGCATGTTGAGCGCACGCTGGCTGCCCTCGCTGTTGCCCAGACCGCCACACGGTCGTGCCGGGTGGTGAACATCAGGTTCTTGAACCGGTGCGACTCATCGACAAAGAGGTGGTCGATGCCCATGCGCTTGAAGTCCGCCACGTCGTCCTTGCGGGTTTCGATCTCGTGGAGCAGCTCTTTCAGCCTGACTTCAAGGTTCATCTTGCGTTTCTCCATGCCCTTGATCTGTGCGTTGCTCACTTCCGCACCCTGCTGGTAGAGGACTTCGAGGTTCTCTTCCACACTGTCCAGTTCCTGTTGCAGGATGTCACGCTGGATTTCGGGGGACTGCGGTATCATGCCGAACTGCTCGTGCGAGAGGATGATGGCGTCCCAGTCGTTGTTCTTCATCCGGTGGAAAATCTCGACACGGCGCTCCGGCGTGAAGTCCTCCTTGCCGGGATAGAGGACTTTGGCGTTCGGGTAGGCGGTGGCGAAGGTCTGTGCGATCTCGTGGATGTTCGCCTTCAGGCCGGTGATAAGGGGCTTGTTCGCCAGTCCCAGACGCTTCATCTCGTAGGCGGCACAGCACATGATGAGCGTCTTGCCGCCACCCACCTCGTGATCGGCGATCCCCCCTCCGTTCTGCTTGAGCATCCAGATGCAGTCCTTCTGGCTGGGATACAGGTCGGGAATGCCCAGCCCCTTGAGGTCAAGACCGGGAAAGCTCTGGTGCGAGCCGTCGTACTTGGGACGGACGAAGCAGTTGAACTTGCGGTTGTACATGTCCGCCATTTTCCGCTTGAACTCCGGTGACTGCTCCATGAGCCAGTCGGAGAAGCCGTTACGGATCTCGTCAATCTTGCTGTTGGCAAGCAGGGTAACCTCCGGATCACGTATCTTCATTTCCTTGCCCGTCTTGTCCAATACGGTCTTGGTGATGTTGGGCGTGGTGTTGTGGATGGCATGGCGCATAAGGGCGATGCCGTTGAAGATGCGGCTTTCCGAACGCACCGAATATTGGTTCATGATGCGTGGGGAGGTCATGTCGGCCCTGATGCTGTATTCGTCACTGCTGGCGGTATAACGGACGGACACGTCCGTGTCGAACAGCCATGAGGCGTAGCGGCTGTACACTCCCGCCGGTATCCAACGCTCGCCGAAATTGAAATCCAGATCCTCGAAAGGTATGGGCGTGGGCAGCGACTGCCGCAGGGCTTCGAGGGAAATACGTGCCTCGCCGTTGTCGGGATGCGACTGCAAATATTCCTCGATGTGTTCGGCCTTGGCCATGACGTTACCGGAAATGAAACGGTCGGCAATCTCGTAGTTCTTCGAGAGGGGATTGTAAAATATCCGTCCACGCAGTTCCTCCAACAAGTCAGATTGCGATTTGTCGGTCAGGGACTCCATGTACGCCATGTCCACGTTGCCGTACTTGTTGAGCGAGGCGGTGAGCGCCTCGTGCACGTCATCGGTATGGGTGATCTCGTTGATGTTGTACGAAACGGGATGGTCGAAGATGTCGGCCTTGACCGCCCGGCCGTCGATGTAACGTTCCAGCGACAATATCTCACGGTTGCCCGCATCCATGCGGAACAGGTCGATGTTCTTCCTGTCGTTCAGATTGCCGAACTGACGGATGAAGTCATCGTAAAGAGTGTTGAGCATGGTACGCAACGCCGGATTTGCGGCATGGGCGGCCGCCTCGTTCTCGTACAGATGATGGTAGGTGTCACGTATCTCGATGTAGAGCGACGCACGGCGTCGCTGGCGTTCGGGCAGATCCAACGGGTTGAATACCGGTGCGGCCTCGCCAATGGCGGAGAGGTAGCCTATCTGCCCGTCATCGTCCACAAGGGAGCCGTTGCGGTGGTGTCCCTGCAGGCCGGCCGGATAAGGACGGGGCTTCATGCGTTCCTGCCGTGCGGCCTCTTCCTCCTGCCGGCGGCGTTCCTGTTCCTGCCGTTCCCGCTCCTGCCGCTCTTTCTCTTGGGGAGTCGGTTCGGCCGGGGCGGGATGTTGCTCCAACGGTGGCATATCGAAAAGGGTCAACTGCCCGGAGTCCTTCTTCGTTGCTCCTTGTTTTCCTTTTTCCTGACCTGTGAACGCTCCTCTTGTGTGAAGCCGAAAAGGTCGTACAGGGACATGACCGGCTCCGGCGTGGTCTTTGCGGCGGTTGGCCGGACATCCGTTGAGGGCTGCTCCGGCGTGGAAGTCCGACGCTCCACCTGTACCGCCTGTCGATCCATAGAAGTGGAATGTCCGTTCATGTTACCGGACCGGTTGATTTCCCGCACCTGTGCGATGCGTTGCTGCATGGTTTCCGCCGGACGGCTCACCAGATTGCGGAACTCCTGCACGGGTGAATGGCGGAGATACAAGTCCAGTCGAGCTGTTCCGAGAGGTTGCGGTCAAGGAAATACTTCATGTCGGCGGCGATGGCTTCCATACCCCGTCATGCAGGTAGATGCGTGCCGGCTTGCCGTAGGGATCGGTACCGACATGGCCACGTGTATGCACGATGGCGGCGGTATGCTCGAAATACTCGTTCTGCGTCGTCCCGTCGGCCTGCGTGCCGACTTCCACGAAAGACCGTTCGAGTGACGTATATTCCCTTTGGGAAAGCGTGTCCTTCTGCAAGATGATCGTCGCTGCCCACCTCCGTACCGGCATAGTCGGTAAAGAGGTTGTTGGGCAGGCGGACAGCCGATAACAGCCGGGATCGGTTCATCAGGTATTGCCTTACGGGATAGGCCATAGCGGAGTTCATCACCCCTGTGAGGTGATGAAGGCGAGGACGCCTCCCTCACGGACGGCATCCAGCCCTTTGGCGAAGAAATAGTTGTGCAGGCTGTTCAGCGCAAAACGCCTCGCCGTGCCGTTGTCGAAGGAGGGATCGAAAACACGTATGTCACCGAAGGGGATGTTGCTGCTCACCACGTCGAAATAGCCGTTGCGGTGCGGGGCAACTCCTCGAAGCCCTTGATATTGACCTGCTTCGGGATGGAGCCGGGCAAGGATGCGGCCGGTAAGCAAATCCTTTCATAGGCAACAATTTCGGGAGTGTTGCCGGATGCGGAGTGGCATTGCGGTCGGAAGGCCGAGACAAAATTGCCGGTTCCCGATGAAGGATCGAGAAAACGGCCGGGCGACACTCCGTGTTCGCCCAAAGAAGAGGCAATGGCATTGACAATCGCCGGCGGCGTGTAGAAAGCGGTAAAGGTGGATGCCTTCACGCTTCCACCAGCCTCCTGTACTCACGCTCGTCAGCGGCCCCGTCACGCAGGACGTTGTGAAGTTCCGTAATCGGGGAACAGTTCACGGTCGGCCTGTGTCCAGCGGAGTATGTCGGTGAGTTTCCCGAAAGGGGAAAGAACCGCCTTGATACCTCGAACCCGGAGTAGGCGGCGAGTATGCCCGCTTCCTCCGGTGTGGCGGTGCGCTGTTCCTTCTCAAACGGAACATCAGCCGGATTGCCTCTATATTGTCCCTGAGATGCGCCTTTTTATTATAAGCCATTCTCTTCCAACCAGATTACAACCATACCTGTCAGCTCGTCATAGAGCTGCCCGAACTCCGGGCTGAACATGAAATCATCCGAGATTGTATAGCCGGCGAAGACCTTCCGGCATTCGGGAAGCAGCTGCAAGGCCACGCTGCGTGCGCTGCCTTCGGGGATTTCGGCGGCGAACTCGTTCCAGAGGACGGTAACCAGCGTGTCCAGAGGAGAGAAATGCAACCCTGAAAAAGCAGGGCGTTCGCCTGTTGTGCCGCATCGTCGTAGGTCAGACCGGAACGGACGGCTGCGCTGAAGGCTTCGGCGGCCTGCTCGCTGCGGGTGGCGACAAAAGACTCGTCATCCGCCAAATCGGGATGCGACTCACGCAGGAAGGACAACAGGGTAAGACGGTAGTAAGACAATTCATCCGGTTCTTCCGCTACGGATACCGGCACGTTGGATTTATTCTGATTCATATAATTATCGGATTATTAAGTGATACAATTCCGGACGGGTTATCTCTTCCTGCCGCTTTTTTCTCCCTGCGGTTTCCTGTCCGGGAAGGAATAGCCTACGGTAAAATCGGGATTAAGCACCAGTGCGGCATCGAAGCTCCTGCCCTCACGGTTCCTGAAGCCTTTGACAAGAGGGGTGCGGCCTGTGGTCACCAGCCCGATGATCTGTTTGTCGGTCAACACCTTGCCTCCCTTGTTGCGGAACAGGGTGAATCCGCAATCGACATCGGCGCATTTGGCGACCTTGTCGAAGAACAGGATGCGGCTCTTCTTGCATTTGGGACAGGTGCATTGCTCCCCTGAAGGAGCTACATCGAGGGTGGCGGACAGCAGTTCGGCAACGATCTGTGCGGTATAGACCTCTATGTCCCGGCGGAAAGAGGCATCGGCCTCTCCGGTTTCTATTTTGGCGAGGGTTTTCTCCCACGCCGCTGTCATTTCGACATCGGCAATCTTTTGTCCTTTACCGTATCGTAAACCGCCAGTCCTTTTTCGGTGGGCACAAGGTTCTTCTTGTCCCGGCGTATATAGTTACGGGCGAACAATGTCTCGATAACGGCCGCACGGGTGGCCGGAGTTCCGATACCGATCTCACGGATTCCGGCACGCAGTTGTTCGTCGCTGATCTCTTTGCCGCAATGCTCCATGGCGGAGAGCAGCGAACTCTCGGTATGCAGCGGTTTGGGTTTGGTCTGCTTCTCCACCGTTTCGGAAGCGAGCAGCGGCAGGGTTTCACCCGTCTGTAGCTCCGGCAATGTGGCTTCCTCCACCTCCTCTTCCGGTTCGCCACGCACGGCACGCCAACCGGCGGATTTGACGACCGCCCCCTTGAGGGTGAATATCTCACCGCCTGCGGACAAGGCAACTTCGGTCATTTCCTTGACGCAATGCGGGGAGAAGGCTTCGAGCAGGCGTGCGGCAACCATTTCGTAGATAGCCTGCTCGTCCTGCGACAGACCTTCGGGCAGGTTCTCGGTAACGAGCAGCGCATGGTGGTCGGTGACTTTGGCATCATCGACCGGACGGCGGTTGAGCGGTGTGTCCCGCAAAGCGGATGCGATGGCGGCGAAGCGTGGATATTGTTGCAAGAGCGTTATGCGTGAGGGGAATCTCCTCGAAGACATCTTCGGATATATAACGGCTGCCGGTACGTGGGTAACTTAGCACCTTCTTCTCATACAGGCTTTGCGCAAGCGTGAGCGTCTTGTCGGCCGAGAAGTCCAGTTTGCCGTTTGCCTCTTTCTGCAAGGCGGTCAGGTCATAGAGCAGCGGCGGTTCCTGAACGGCTTCCCTGCGCTCTACGGAACTGACGGCAAGCATACCGCCGTCCTTAACCTCACGAAGCTTGGCGGTGGCTGTGTCGAGATCATCGAAGCGGTTCTGTGAGAGTGCGGAAAAGTCGATGCCGTTTTTAGAGACCGAAACCTTTATCCGGAAATATGTCCGGGACTCGAACTGCCTGTTCTCCCGGTATCGTGAGCAGATCATCGCCAATGTGGGTGTCTGCACCCGTCCCAGAGAACACGCCCTGCCCGGCGGCAAGGCTGAGCGCCTGAGAACTGTTGATGCCCACGAGCCAGTCCGCCTCGCTGCGGGCTTTGGCGGAGAGGTAAAGATTGTCGTAAAGGTTTCCCTCCCTGAGATTCCGCAACCCTTCACGGATGGCCTTGTCGGTGAGCGAGGAGATCCACAGACGGACAAAGGGTTTGGTACAGCCGAGATAGTTGTACACGTAACGGAAAATCAACTCTCCCTCACGACCTGCGTCGGTGGCGACGATGATGGACTCGCACCTGTCGAACAGCTCCCGGAGCACTTCCAGCTGCCTGACCACTCCGGGATCGTCCTTGTACACCTTACCCTCCCGCATCTGACGGGGTACAAGCCTGAACTCCTGCGGCAATATGGGGAGGTGTTCCCGGCGGAAGCCGGAAAGACCGTAGCTTTCGGGCATGGCAAGACCTACCAGATGCCCGAATGCCCATGTTACGGCATATCCGTCCCCCTTAGATACCCGTCTTTCCGTTGGCGTGCGCCCACTACGGACGCTATGCCCTGTGCCACGCTGGGCTTTTCTGCAATGATAACTTTCATATATATTGTATTATTCATGTGAATGATCAGATGGATACCCCTTTCTTATCGGCTTTCTGTACCGGGCGATTCCGGCTGACGGCGTTTGCCGGCTTCGTTCCGTCCTGACGGACGGCCGCCTGCTGCGACTGTTCCTGTTTCTTTGCTCTTGTCCGGGTTCCATTTGAAGAAATCGAACTTCGCCCGCTCGTGGTTGACACGGACGAAAGCACTGAACAAGTTTCCCTCGTTGTCGGTCATGTTCTTGATATGGACTGTCTTGCCGGCGGCTAACTTCTCCCGTACCTCGGGTGTCAGCCCGACGCCTTTGAGCACCTGTGGTATGACCAGTTCACGGCTTCGCATCTGTGTCTCTGATTGCGCCTGTTTGCGATTCAGTCCCCTGAAGTCATAAGTGAAGCCGCCCTTGCAGACGTTATACTGGAGGCGTGCGTCGTAATATCCCTGTTTCTTTTCGGACCACATGTTCTCAACCAGCACGGACTCGCCCCGTGCCAGCCTTGTGGTCTGGTCGTCGGAGAGTCGTACCCGGTTCACTTCCTGCGGTATGGTGATTTCACTGACCGGAACATGGTGCAGGCGGTTGGTTTTGGGATTGAGCGAGAGCAGACACGATTCACGCACTCCTCTGGCAAGTTCCAGCTCAACGACACAACCGGCATTGTTGCTCCTGGAAAGATTCTCTTTCACTTCGGGAGAAAGCTCCGTACCCATGTACGGCCGGTCCAGTTCGGGATACCGCTTGCAGCATTCCACGTTCAGGACCGGTTTGCCGCCGGCTGATTCCACCAGACGAATGCAGGCCGGCGTTTCAAAGTCGATACCCTCGAAGGAGATCCTGATGTCGAGGACTGCGGACTCGTGGCCGTTCAGCAGGCGTTGTATGCCCGTTTCGCCCAACGATTCGGGAGTTACGCCCATGCGTGCGAGCTGCTGCCAATCCACCTCGTCCACTCCCCAACGGGTGGTCTGTTGCGGAGTGTCGCCTGTGATGCTCTGCTCCTGTGCCGGTTGCCGGATGTCAATGGCGTAACTGGAAAGAAGCTGTTCGTTCTCTTTGGGAAACTTGAATATTTCCACCAGCTCTTTGGCTGCGGATAACATTTCCACCGGCAGGTGGTAGAAGCGGAAGTCCGACGGTCGATCATACTGGCGGTTCATGTTGGAGAAGAACGTTCCGATCACGGACTCGTTGCGGTCGATGTGCAGAAAAGTCTCGGAGGGCTTTGCCTGTGCCAGCGGTTTGGTGCGGAGTGAACCGTCAGGCTCAATACCCTGAACGATGTGCGGCGTGTTACCGTCGGAGGCGTTGGTGACTACCAATGCCTCGTTCTTGAAATCTTTGAGATTGTCCATAAATCAATCGGATTAAATTGTGAAACAATAAAGTTAATTGCGGTACGAAGGTAGGCTTAAGTGGTTGTAGGACGAGAGGGAACGTGACGATCGGGTACAAGTGGCTACCGGTTGGCATGAAATGTCTCCTGTTTCCTATTCTGTGTGATTCGTTTTATACATCGCAGGCAACATCAAGACGTTGCGGAAGAATCATTCATCGGATATTTTAGATGATCCGAACGGCGGGCCGGAAAAGAACGGTCCCGTTTTTGAGTACATGACAGAGAATACGGTGGGGTAGGAGGATTATCAAGAAAAGTATCCCATGGGTATCGGCCAGCTTTTTTTGATATTGTGACTTTTCCGGGAGTCATGAAATGTTTTCCTTCGAGATAAAACTAAGAATAGTTAATAGAATAAATGCTTAAACAACAGCAAATATATCCTTGCCTTATTTATCAGGGTAGTACCATACTGTAATTTTGGGGATGGCTATTGTTGCTTTGTCTGTATTTAATTATTGACCAATGGGAGATTCTCACAGCTTTTCTGCCTTTTTATTTATACAACTTTTTATTTCAAACAGTGATTGATTTATTCAACTATTTGAATATTTGTTGTTTTAGTATCGGATTATAGAAAAAAGTAATGTTTTAGCGACCGTCCTATTTTTATCATTTTGTGTTGCATTACTATTGGAAAACTTTTTCACAGGCAAAAATACCAGCTTTTCTGAAAATATGAAATTTTGAAACGTTTTTCTTTCGGAAGCATATCAATATTGATTGATCAATCAATTGGACGTTTAGACGGCAAATAGAGTGTTTAGGAAGATATTGGCGGGTAGTGTGCCTCTGCATTCGAAATAAATTTTGTATCTGACACATGGGGAAGATTCTTCAAAGCCGAATCTCGTATTTTTCTATTTTCCTCCATAGAGCTAACTCCACATGCCAATTTGTAAGGGAAGGTTTCATCCTCCGGGGCACAAAGATCCTCTATTCGGTTTGCTCGTACTGTATTTTTGATCTTTGTGCCCCAGACAAATAGTTTATGATTTGTTGGCTGGTTTTCGGTAAATAAGAAAAAATGTTATTTTTTTTGGTGGATTATCCACTTTGTCATTTTATCACTATATATGTAGTTGACGAGATGCCGGGAATAATTTTAATGAGTATCCTGATACCATAGCGTTTGATTATAATCATTTGCTTTAACATTATGGCTTGGTTCAGATGTTGTTATTCCAGAATATGAATTTATTGGCACTGCACCACGGCTTGCTGAGTAATATTTTTCTGTGTGTGTTTTGTAAGGAACTACTTTGTTTAAAGTTTCAGAAAATTGTAACAGCAGAGTGCTGTCGTTTTTACATAATACTTTTACATAATCCCCGTAATCGTAAAAAATAACAGGACTGTATCCATCCATAGGCTGTACAAAACCTTCTTGGGTATTATCAAATATGTATTGTTGGTTTATTCGTTTCATCAGTGCCGCCAAATTATCTAATTCGCTACAGTTTGTTACGGCTAAAGTTCCATAAGGATATTGATAGGTGGAATAAAATTGATGGAAAGCATCACATGCCGCCTTATAATTTGGTTCTCTTGATAAAAGATGTTTTCCCATTGTGGAATAAGGCATGCCGAATGCCATTATTTCCGTGGGGCAAGCTATTATGTAATCTGTTATATGACGTAGCTCGTACGCAGTCTCTAAGGAGGACATATAGCAATCGTCGAATAAGATATATTCCATAGATAATCCACTATTTTTTATACTGTTGGAAAGGGTTTTTATATCTGTTTGGTATTCGGCGGATAGCCCGCCAAAGAAACGTGTTTGAGGTACATTCTTGTATTCCCAGTGATGCCTGAAATCCTGCAACATTCTTGACTTGCTGCCATTAACAGGCAGCCATCCCATACCATGGCAACCTATAATCATGGAATAGGACTTTGCCGGGGCAAATGTCTTCATATCATTGAGAATATCTGTTAATACAGGTTCTATGGTAAATTGGGGATTTTCGTATTCTTTCAAAATGGAATGGATACAATTTCCATTTTTCAGAATAATTTCAAACATTTGGGCTTTGATGGAACTTGTAGAAAGAAAAACAATCACTCTTTCATTCTTCAAGCTTGTTTCTTTTATGGCATATTCCATATCAGAAATATTGTTATAGAAATAGTCTATTAAATCCTCGGACCATGGGAAATACATAAAGGTGGTTCTTTGATTAATTTCCGGTTCAAATTCTTCTTTTTCGCAGGAGAATAAGACGAATAAAAAAGATAAGAGTGTTATTAGATTCTTGATTCCCATATAACTTTTATTTATAATTTTATACTCACTTTTATTCTGCCAAAAATCTTTTATGACTGCAAATTTAGAAATTTAAGTCGAAAACAGTAATAGCTTGTTTCAAATTGTTGCAATTCTACCTGGAAACATATTTTAATACAGTTAACATTGTTGATAAAATATCAACTTACCCAATTCGATTCATATGGTGTTTTGTTTGCTGTTTTGCTTCTTTCATGCGATTTTTGCATTTTTTTATGCAAACAGTTAATTCATATAATCATTTGTAATGTATTTATAGTTATGGCAACAGTAAAAACGGTATTAGTAAAGGGGCGGTGTAATAGTCGCGGGGCCTATCCATTGGCTGTGCAGGTCCTTCATAAACGGAAAAAGAAAGTTTTTTATACAGGATACAGCATTACCCCCTGTGAGTTTGATTCTTTTAGCGGACGAGTACTCTTTAATGGTGCATATACCATGGAAACTGTCCGACGCATGAACCGTACATGCCGGAAAATTTGTAAAATCTTGGATAAAGCCATAGGCATATTGGAAAGGGAGGGTAATGAATATACGACATGTGATATAGCCAGAGTCTATGAAACCCTGACTGGCAAAGTGGGTTTTTACAGCTATTTCCGTGAGAGAATCCGTGTGCTTTTCGACACCGGGCATGAAGGGACGGCAAAAGCGTATGAGGCGACCCTGCATTCCATGCAAAAACATTTGTGTAAGACTGATTTTCCATTTGCACATCTTTCTTCCCGCCTTGTCATTAAGTATCGTGACACTCTCCTGGAGGCCGGTGTGGGCAAGAATACGATAGGGTTTTATTTACATAATATGAAAGCGGTATACAGGCGTGGATGTCTTGAATTGAATCTGGTATTTCCTTCACCTTTTTGCAATATCAGAATCCGGTCTGAAAAGACCGTCAAACAAAGTCTTCCTATGAATCAGGTGAAGTCTCTTGCCAACCTGTCACTTTCAGTCGGAACACCGGAATGCTTGGCCAGAGATGTTTTTATGTTCAGTATCTATACTCGCGGAATGTCATTCGTAGATATTGCTTTTCTAAAAAAGAGCGATATTTTTCCCGGGGTAATCCGCTATAGAAGGCAGAAGACCGGCCAGTTGCTTGAAATAGGTATTAACCGGCAGATACAGAGTTTGCTGGAAAGGTATGGAGATACTTCGGGTGACTATCTTTTCCCTCTGGTTGATGAATCTGAAACTCCTTATTCGGGGTATAAAAAAGCTTATAACAAGATAAGGTATGCACTGAAAAAGATTTCCCAAAGAATCGATATAAATATTCCTTTGCGTCTGCATGCTGCCCGTCACTGCTGGGCAACAATGGCCCGTGAAAACGGTACCCCGCTTCATACCATCAGTGAATGTTTGGGGCATTCTTCGGAGAAAGTGACCAGAATTTATCTGAAGGAACTTGACCGGTCGGTACTGGACGAAGTGAATAATCACATAGCAGATAATATATGTTAATTTTATAGTTATGGTGTCCTATTTAATTGGGGATATGATATATTTGCAAGCATGCTCTTGTATTCTCCATGACAGAGAGTGGAAAGCCTATTAATAGGCTGTTTTTATTTGCAAAAATAATATTATGACAACATTGAAATTTCGGTCGCAAAGTTAGACAGATGTCAATTAACTATAATTATCATAACAAGTCTTTTTATCTTTTCACTCAATTACATTCTTCCGGATAGCCTCTCTGGAGTTTTATCACTATTTTTCAGTAGTTTTCTCCATTCTCCGGGAGTATATCCGAAGTTCCTTTTACAGTATCTACAAAATTGGGCATGTGAAGAAAAATGTAATTCATCAGCTATATTCCCTATCGGTATATCCTCATCAGCTAATTTATATTTAATAATAGTGTTTATTTGTTTCTGCAACCACTCACTCGCAGGCTCTCTGAACTCTTTTAAAAATTTCCTGTTAAAAGTAGAAAGAGAACTTCCGCATAGGCGGGCAAGTTCCTTTACTGTCCTGGCATTTCTGTAATTATCAAGCACCTTCTTTTTGAATTCATGCTCATTCCCCAATATAGGACGGAAAAAGGAAACTTGTTCCGTTTTAGTATAATAAAACTGTATGTTCCAGAACAACTCTTTCAGCTTTGTTTCATGAAAATGAACGCAATTGGCTCCATCCTTCAGATAGCCTATTAAAAGCTTGAGAAACATTTGTAATCTGGTTCTAATTTCAAGTGGATATATTGCTTTTTCACCCGGGAAACTCAGACTGTTAAGCTGTGAGAATAATATCTTTTCACAACTTTGGACGATGTTGTCAAATTGTGCAATGACAACAGTCGCTTTTCCCCGTGAGAATATCCTGCATATGCTTCCCCTGCTGAAACAAATCATATTACCGGCCAAAATCTTTGTTTTTTCTCCGTTGCAGGATACCTCCAGTTCTCCTTCCGTTACAAACCAAATACAATCAGTCTCATTGGGATCTTCATCCATTTCTATTTTACAAAATTTGTAATATGAAAATCCTTCCCGGATGCATTTTGGATAATTGTAACAGGGGGTATCCCCTTTCAAATATAATATTCGCATTGTTTCTGCCATTTAGTAAAAAATATAAGGTTATGTTATTGCTTATCTGCGTATTTATCTTTTATATATGTTCTATATCCAATCTTTTTTTCATCTTATTTCATACAAAGTCCCCTTTTTGAGCTCTATTTACGCTATTTTATTCTTTTTTCCACTCTCTGTCATGGAGAGTGGAAACTATTGCTTGGCTTTTAAGTAGATAATTTATTAGTCTTTTTTGCAGATGGATTTAAAAAGAGTTTTTGTTTTGACCCTGTTCCTCGGTATTTTCTGTCCGGCCTTTTGCTGCGGTGATACCCTGCATTGCCGGCTCTACTTTCCCGTGGGCAGTTCCACACCGGATCTTTCCTACCGGGACAACGGTGTCCGCCTGGACTCGCTTCTCTCGGGCATCCGTTCCCGGCAGGCCCATTCCGTGCTGCGCCGTATCAGTATGCGCTCGGGATCGTCGCCCGAGGGAAATTCAGCCTCAAACAGGCGCCTGTCCGATGAACGGCTCGCGTCCTTGCGGGGCCTTATCCTGGAACGCCTTCCCGTCCCCGATTCGGTATTCGCATGCACCTCTTCGGGGAATGACTGGGAGGGGCTTGCCTCACTTGTCAAGGCTTCCGACATGCCCTACCGCGAGGAGGCCCTCCGTATCCTTCGTGATACTCCCGAGTGGGTGACCCGTAACGGAGTCGTCGTCGATTCCCGCAAGCGGCAGCTAATGAATCTGCGCGGTGGCCGCGTATGGCATTATATGGCAGAACATTTCTTTCCGGAACTGCGTAATTGTTCCGTAATCGAATGCGAGTTCGAACCGGTCTCCAAAGGGATGGAAGGGGACACTGTCGTTCTGCCCCGACAGGCGGAACCAAGGGATACCGTCGTCGTCCGTGATACCATTGAAAGGACCGTCGTCATCCGCGACACGGTACAGGCAGCCGTTCCCGTTGCCGATGTTCCCAAAGCTTTCTACATGGGACTCAAGACAAACCTGCTCTACGATGCCCTTCTCGTCCCGAATATCGGCGTGGAGCTCTACGGGCAAGGGCTGGACGGTCGGCGGCAACTGGATGTACGCCGGTGGAACAGCAATAAGCGCCATAATTACTGGCGCCTCTACGGCGGGGAGCTGGACGTACGCAAATACTTCGGTCGCCGCGCGGCGGAAAAACCGCTTACAGGACACCATCTGGGCTTTTACGGGCAGTTGTTCACGTACGATTTCGAGACAGGAGGAAAAGGCTACATGGGCGGCAAGCCGGGTGGCTCCCTCTGGGAAAAATGCAATTACGCCGTGGGTGTGGAGTACGGTTACTCGTTGCCCGTGGGCCGTCGCCTGAATCTGGATTTCGTCATCGGCGCGGGCTACTGGGGCGGCGAATACCATACATACGTTCCCGATGGCGGCCAGTATGTCTGGAGAGAGACCAGGCGGCGTCATTGGTTCGGGCCCACGAAAGCGGAGGTCTCGCTCGTGTGGCTTCTGGGACGTGGCAATTATAATGACAAGAAAGGAGGCGGACAATGAAAAGGATGTTGGAACGTATGAACCATGTATTGCTGGCCATCGCTGTTCTGGCGGTCTTGTCATTGACCTCCTGCGAGCACAAGGATCTGTGCCATGACAGCTTGCATGTGGTCAACGTGAAGGTTGTCTTCGACTGGCGGAAGGCTCCGGATGCCGCCCCCGCGTCCATGTCGCTCTACCTGTTCCCGACCCATGGCGGGGAGGCATTGCGTTACGAGTTCACGGACCGTAACGGCGGTATCATCCGCGTTCCTGTCGGGCATTACGATGCATTTTGCCTGAACAGCGACACGGAGAACGTCACCTATCGCAATACCGGATCGAAAACGACTTTCGAGGTCACCACCCGCACGGCCGATCTGTTATCGGGCCTTTCCGCACTGGGTGTGCGGTCCGCCGGTGTACCCCGTGCCAGAGGTACGGAGGATGAGCGTATCGTGCTGCCTCCCGACATGCTGTGGAGTGACCATGCGGAGGGTATCGGATTGAATCAGGAAACAGCCGCGCCGACGATCACGCTTTACCCGGCAGTGTCAGTCTGCCGCTACACGGTCGAGATCCGTAATGCCAAAAACCTGAAATACGTCTCCGGGGTCGGCAGCTCGATCTCGGGCCTGGCGGGAGGTCTGTTGCCCGGTGCGGGAGCCGATGCCCTTACGGGAGAGCGTGTGACAATCCCCTTCGATGCCGTTACCGGCAAGGATAAGGACGGGGAGAAAACCGTCATCACGGGCGGTCTGCTCACCTTCGGCCATAAGGCGGGAAACAACCATACGCTGACTGTCTATGCCGTTCTGGCCGATGGAAGCAAGTGGTATTACACCTATGACGTGACGGATCAAATCCACTCGGCTCCGGACCCGCGCAACGTGCATATCGTCCTGGACGGGCTTCCCCTGCCCAAACCGATCGTCAACGGCGGCGGTTTCCAACCCGAGGTCGAGGACTGGCAGACCGTGCCGATAGATATAGAGATGTAGTCTTTCCCTTCGTCCTTCAAGCAAAGACGAGAGAATATATAGTTCATTCATTTATTAATTTTTAAATTTTATTTTTATGAAAAAGCAATTTTTATTCATTGCCGTGGCGGCTCTCGCCATGGCATCCTGTTCGAAAGACGAACAGACAGCTGTCAACCGTGGTGCTGCAATCGATTTCCGTGGCGCAATGGCAACCCGCGCCACAGAAACGACAACGGCTAACCTCGATGACATTTTCGTGACGGCCCTTGACAAGAACAATGCCAATTTCTTTACTGATGAGCAGTTCGCCAAAGACGTGGATAACTTTTTTAAATCCACTACCTCCTATTATTGGCCGAACGACGACAGCGAACTCAAATTCTTCGCCTACGCGCCTTCGAGCAGTGATCTGGGCGGTACCGTGACAATCACCAATGCAACCAAGACGCTCGCCGATTTTTCTCCTAAAACGACTATCGCCGACCAGAAGGACTTTGTGTCCTGCCAAGCTACCGGTAAAAAGTCGGTCAACGAGTCAGCCGGTGTTGCCTTGACTTTCAAACATCAACTTTCCCAGATCGAGATCAAGGCCAAGAACGACCAGGATGCTTACCGTTACAAGGTGGTGGCCGTGCGTATCGGACAGCCGGTATCGAAGGGGACATTCGATTTCGGTACTGAAAGCTGGAACTTGGAAACGGATAAGGTCAACTATACAGTGCCTGATTTCGGTGAAATAACGCTGAACGGAACGCCCGAATCGCTTATGGGAATGGGAGGCAGCGCCATGCTGATCCCGCAGCAGCTTACAGCATGGGATGCTGCCGGGGATAAGCCCAATGCGGGCTTTGGTGCTTACCTGGCCGTAAAACTCCAGATAACCACCAAAGCCGGTGCCCGTGTCTATCCGGCTGAAATTGTCGGTGACTACGACTGGGCTGCCGTGCCTATCAACACGAATTGGGAGGCCGGCAAGAAATACGTTTACACACTCGATTTCACAAGCGGTGCCGGCAAGGTTGATCCCGAAAAAGAAGATCCTTCTGACCCGACCGATCCGTTCAAGCCTGGCGATGACATCCTGGGAAATAACGCCATCAAGTTTACGGTTCAGGTAACAGAGTGGGTAGAAGAAACGAAGGATGTTGACATGTAAAGAATCGGACGGCCGCATGGCGGCCGGATGAAACAGGCCGGGCGGAGTTGGACCGGTATCCGATATCTTCATCGGCATCACGGTGTCCTTGCCTTGAAGATTCGTCGGGGAGCCGAAACCGGGGTGAAAGCCGGTTTCCGGCTCTGTCCCTTCCCGGTCACAAATAAGCGTGCAAGGGCCTCCCGTGCACGTGAAAAACAAGAAACGATGATATAAATAGCACGAATATGGAAATGAACAAGAATTTATGCCGGAGGCTCGGAAACTTGAGCCTGCCGGTATTGCTTTCGGTCGTCCTGCTCGCCTCGTGCCGGGATGAGATTGAGACGGGCGCGTACACGGGACCCTATATCCGCTTTTCGGTATCCGAGGGGTCGGAGTGGCATAGCACGCGGGCGGCGGGCGGCCCGGCAGAAAAGGCGGTCCCACGGGATTCCGTGCAGCCCCTGCACGGCGGAGATGGCAATACTCCCCTTTACCTGCACACGCTTTACACCGACAGCATCGCTTCCCCCTCTTCGGACAGCCGACCGGACACGGCCGTCCTTACCCGTGCCACGCCCGTAAAAACGGAGACTCTCTACGAATCGTTCGGCATATCGGCATCGGCTTATACGGGTTCCTGGAGTGAGACCTCGTACCGGCCGGATTACATGTACGATGTCGAGGTCACGAAAGCATCGAACTGGACCACCTCCTATCGTTGGCCGGCTACGGAACACCTAAGCGTCTTCGCTTACGCGCCCTACCACGGGGAAGGGATCGTCCTTTCGGACAAGGCGAAGCCGGGAAGCCCGACAATCACCTACACGGTCCCGGCAGACGTCGCCAAGCAGAAAGACCTTCTTTTTGCAAATCCGACTTATTCTGCTCCGGGAGGTATTCTGAAAATACTTTATAATGTGATGCCTCTTACTTTCAACCATGCCCTGACGGCCGTCAAGTTCGTGTGCGGGGATGACATGCAGGGAGGTACCGTAAAGAGCGTCAGTCTGAAAATGTATATTCCAAGGGAATTTAACCTTTGCTTACAGCATTATAACACAAAGTTGCTGGAGCGATGTAGATACTCCCGCCGATTTCTCGCAGACATTGGGCAAAACCACTACGGGAACCCCGGACGAGGCCCTTACTACCGATGCGCAGACCTTCATGATGATTCCGCAGACGCTTCCCGACGGCGCACAAATTGAAGTCGTATTCACCGACAAATCCAACGTCGATCACACGCTGACCGCTGACATCAAAGGCACAGTCTGGCCTATTGGAAAGACTGTCACTTATAAAATCTCCAGCAGCTCCATAAACTGGACATACGAGCTTAGCGTCAACATGCCAGGGGACTTCACCTATAGCGGCGGTACACAACAATACAGTGTCACAAGCTACAAGCATAACTCCAGAGGGGATAAGCAACCCGCCCAATGGAAGGCACAGTTTTCGGAGTACGGCGGACCATGGACAGATACCAAACCCGCCTGGCTGACCGGTTTCACCACAGCCGGAGCCGGTGGAGAGACTCCACAATCATACAATGCAACTGTCGGCGCACAGATCGGTACGAGTAGTGACCCCCATGCGCAAAAGTTAAGGGATAACCCATCACACGGTGGTGTAATTTATCACCATAACCTCGCCAACCAGACTGATGGTGGTTCAACGGTTCAGAACACCGCCAACTGCTATGTTGTCAGTGCTCCGGGATACTACTGTTTCCCTTTAGTATATGGAAATGCCATCAAAATGGTACGACCAACACTTCTGCATATACCTCCAATAAAACAGGAAGTGATATTCTGACACCTTTCATCAACCATACGGGTAATCCAATCACCAGCCCTTACATAAAAGAGAATGCCGGTTGTGTTCCTGCCAAGGCCGAATTGTTATGGCAGGACGCGCCGGGTTTGATTTCCAATGTACAATACAATAATTCCCAAATGCAACTATTCGTTAATCCCGAGAATTACATATCCTTCCAAGTGTATGCTCGGACTATCCGGCAGGGTAATGCCGTCATCGCCATCAAGGATGCCGGCGACAACGTCCTCTGGTCCTGGCATATCTGGGTGACCGATGAAAATATCGGCCAAACCATCGAGGTAACCAATCACCAAAGCCAAAAATATAAATTTATGCCCGTTAATCTCGGCTGGTGCGATGGTCGTACCAAAACTTATGCAGAGCGTAGTTGCAAGGTGAAATTCACTGCCGGAGACGCGAGCAAGGAAGTGATTATCAAACAAGTTTCGGCTTCAATCACAACAGGTGGCAATCATCCTTATTATGAGTGGGGCCGTAAAGATCCGTTCCCACCTTCGAACGGATTGGTCAATACCAATAAAACCTGGTACGACAAAGACGGCAATGCTCACACGGAAAGTCTTCAAACGGAGAACCTTTCTACCGGCGTCGCTTGTATCATGAATTATATTCTCAAACCGGATGTGATGCAGAATCAATCTTCCGGCGATAATACATATGCAAATCTATGGAGTGCCGATAACAATGTTTATACTGCCAATGACGAAAATGTCATAAAAACGATTTATGATCCCTCTCCTGTGGGCTTCAAACTTCCCCAGTAATGCTTTTACGGGATTCACAACAACCGGGGAGTATGTAAGTACACTTTCTCAAATCAACGGAGAGTGGGACAGCTCCTTGAAGGGATGGAACTTTTACACTGACTCCTCAAAAAATAAAACCATCTTCTTCCCTGCGTCGGGGTATCGCGGCTATTCCAATGGCGGGGCGTACAGCGTTGGCAGCTACGGCTACTGTTGGTCGGCGGTTCCGTACTACCAGTACAGCGGTCGCTACCTGCGCTTCGACTCGTCGCGCGTGTCCCCGTTGTACTACAACAATCGGGCGTGCGGGTTTGGGGTGCGTTCTTCCCAAGAATAGGGAGCGTAGCGACCGTATCCGTTTCATTGGATTATTTTCCCTACGGCTTTAAGGCCGTAGGGATAGTACCGGCGAAGCCGGTCGATTTTTATAGATATTAAAATTAAATAATTATGACCAGCAAGGATTTTATAGAAGCTGAAGCAGGTAATAACGGAAGTATCATTCTTTATCGTGAGGGGCTTTTCTGGAAAGCTTATGAAAAGTCTGCTTACGCTGTCTGTACGCAGATCAAGCCTTTGAAGGCTATAAAAAGAAGGTTAAAGTCACTCGGTGGCGGTGAGATAGTTTCAGTGGGATTTCCATGTAAGCATGAACAAAAGTATATAGGTTCTTTGGAGCATATGGAGACTATGCCTGACCGTCTTGTGTTGCGAACGCTAAAACCTATAGACGGACAGAGGTTTGAAGAATGGAAACAGGAACTTTCATCGGAGCATTCAGTTGGAGGGAGGAGAGATGCGTGTGTGCAGAATCTGTCACGGAGTAATATTCCGCATGGAGAGTTAATCATGCGAATCCGGATGTTCAATCTGGCGGAAAGTACTCCGATGGATTGTATGTTATTTGTAAATGAGTTGAAAAAGATGCTCTAATATACAATGAATGAGAAGTGGCAGTTTATGATAATTTGCCTGTGTATAAGGCTGCATATGATTTGTTAAGGAGTGTGTATGAGAAGACGGGAAAGATTCCCCGTGATGTGAAATATACACTGGTGGAGGTGTTGAAAAAGGATCTGACCGAGATTATGGTAATGATATACAGGGCTAATGCTACGACTGGAAAACTTCCGTATATTGAACGGGCAAGAGATCTGGTTGTAGGAGTCAAGGTCCGTTTAAGACTGTTGCAAGATATGCGGCATATCAGTGTGAAGCAGTATGCGGCGTTTGCCCAACAGGTGGAGTTGCTGTCGAAGCAATTGTCGGCTTGGCATGATTATGCACGGAGACAGGACGAAAAGAGTCAAGAAAAAATATAAACAAGAAAAGATATAAATAAAAAGGATTCCTTTGCCTACACAAAACAGGATAAGGCCAGCATTTCGTATAGCCAAGACTTGCGAGAGAGTGCCAGATAAATTCAGTAACCCACTGTCCGTGTAAAAACGGTCATGGCGGATAGATGTATCCGAAGCCATGTTGCGGGCAGTAATGGACAGTTTTATATCGGGGTTCCGAAAGGTCCTCCGATATATACAATAAGTGGTTATATTTCCCTGCGTCGGGGTATCGCAACTATTCCAATGGCGGGGCGAACAACGTTGGCAGCTACGGCTACTGTTGGTCGGCGGTTCCGAACAACCAGAACAACGGTCGCAACCTGAACTTCAACTCGTCGAACGTGAACCCGTTGAACAACAACAATCGGGCGTACGGGTTTGGGGTGCGTTCTTCCCAAGAATTTATCCTTGTACGAGGCAGGGAATCCTTTGAATGTAAATTACAGAAATGGCTGAATGTTATAAGAGACAGGATTTGCTTACGGATCTTTTTCAGGCCTATTACGAGGCGAGGAAGAAGAAAAGAAATACTGCGAGCCAGCTTGCGTTTGAGATTGATCTGGAACATAATCTTATGGAGTTGTATGAACAGATAAGGGATAGGAACTACACTCCTTCACCTGGGGTATGTTTCGTGGTTAACAGGCCAGTGAAGCGAGAAATTTTTGCCTCGGATTTCAGGGACAGGGTAGTGCATCATCTGTTGTATAATTATATTTCTCCTATGTTTGAGGGCAGAATGATTTTTGACAGTTATTCATGTCGCCGAGGAAAGGGGACAAGTCAGGGAATAGCACGCCTGGAACACCACATACGCAGTTGTACGCAAAATTATCGTTATAGTGCCTATATATTAAAACTGGACTTAAGGGGGTATTTCATGAGTATCAGGAAGGATCGTCTGTACGATCTTATCTGCAAGGGACTGGAACGATATAGAAGAAGCCGGAAACAAAAAGAATGCCCGGATATGGAACTGATAGATTTCCTGCTAAGACAGATTATATTCAGAAATCCCCAGCGGGATTGCCGGATACGGGGTAGCGCGGAAGATTGGGAAGGACTTCCACCCACGAAAAGTTTGTTCAATTCTCCGGAAGGTGTGGGACTTCCCATAGGAGATTTGACATCCCAGCTGTTCAGTAACATCTATTTGGGGGAGTTGGATGGATATGTGAAGCGTGTTTTACGCTGTAAACATTACGGGCGTTATGTGGATGATTTTTTTATTGTCCATCCAAGCAAACGCTATCTAAAGGAACTGATTCCATGGATACGGGAATTCTTGAAGGAAGAATTGGAGTTGGAGTTGCATCCGGATAAAATCGAATTGCAGCATTACAGTCGTGGTGTGGCTTTTCTGGGAGCGTATGTGAGACCGTACAGGAAATATCCGTCAAAACGTACCGCAGGATTTTTTCGGGAAGCGGTACACAGGCTGGAAAAAGAGAGTTCCAAAGGAAAACCCGCTCCGGAAAGACTGCGAAAGATGTTGGCTGTGCTAAACTCCTACCAGGGGCATTTGAAGCATTTCAGATCATACGCTCTGCTGGATAGGTTCTTGCGTAATTCACCTTTGAAAGAATATTTCTATTTTACGGGAGGTTATAGAAAAGCCGGTATTAGGAGTCGTTTTCTGATCCCTATAAAAGATACGTACGGGAGAGGAAAAGAACCCGAAACTTTTCCTGAAACCGGGGGGCGGATTATGGATAATAGCGTACATCGTGAAGATAGCGGGGGCAGGAATAGTAAATAAGCACCAGTATATGTATGAAATGTATGCCTATGAAACTGAAAGTACGAATATTTGAGGGAAAATCTCCCGAACTTTATCTGGCCGTAGGGCACTTTGTACTTAGTCCTGCATGTCTGCGGGAGAATAACAACTACCCTTATAAATCCTCCCGGATGTTTACCTGGCATGTTCTCTACCATGAAGACCAGGTAGTGGCTTTCATGCCTGTTGAGAGAAAACTCGATGGTGGTTATAAAATTGATAATTATTATGCCACTCCCGATAGGGAGAGGGGGAACCAGTTGCTGAAGCTGTTGAAAAGCGTGATCAAGGAGTCGGGCGATGAGACTTCCCCTTTGCGGGCGACCGTTCAGAAACGGGATGTCGGAATTTTCAAATACATGAATTTCATCACGATCCGGGAAACCAAGTTATATGTTATGATGGAATTGGTACGTATGGGTTCCGACAGTGGGAAACAGGATGGCTGAAAGAGAATGGGAGGAACTCGGATGAATGTATATCAGGCGTTGCGGGAGAGGATCAGAAGAATCTTCGGCGAGTATGATTATGTGTACCTTTCTTTTTCGGGGGGTAAGGACAGCGGTGTGCTGCTGAATGCCTGTGTGGAGCATATCAGGCAATATGGAGGTCGGATGGGAGTATTCCATATGGATTACGAAGTGCAGTATTCCCTGACCACGGAGTATGTGGATGAGATGCTGTCTTCGAACCGGGATATTCTGGATGTTTACCGCTGTTGCGTGCCTTTCAAGGTCGGTTCGGCTGCATCCATGTACCAGAGATTCTGGCGGCCCTGGGACCCTTGTGTCCGTTGGGTCAGGGAGATGCCTGTGGAATACCTGGGTACGGAAGCATTTGATTTTTATACTCCGCAGATGTGGGATTACGAGTTCCAGGAATGTTTTTCCTTTTGGCTCCGCAAGCAACTTGGAGTGCAAAAAGTGGCATGTCTGGTTGGAATACGTACCCAGGAAAGCTTTAACCGTTGGAGAACGATCTATCGTAGCACTCCGGGCCCTTCAGCCGACTGGATATGTCCTGTCGATGAGGGCATAGACAACGTGTATCCGTTGTATGACTGGCATACTACGGATATATGGACTGCCAATGGCCGTTTCCGTTGGAAATACAACAGGTTGTATGACCTCTATTATCAGGTGGGTGTTCCTCTGAACAGCCAGCGTGTTGCGAGCCCGTTCATTTCCCAGGCCATCCCGTCGCTGCATCTGTACAGGGTGATCGAGCCGGAGATGTGGGGCAAGATGCTGGGACGTGTGAACGGTGTTAATTTTGCCGGGGGTTACGGTAACTCTGTAGCGATGGGATGGCGGGGTGTCAGGCTGCCTGAGGGAATGACCTGGAAAAAATATCTTTTTTTCCTTCTGGACACCCTTCCTGAGGATGCCAGGAACAACTATCTGGATAAACTGGAGGTAAGCGTGCGGTTCTGGCGGGAGAAGGGCGGCTGTCTGGCAAAAGAAACGATCATGAAACTCAAGAGGTTGAATATCCCTTTCGAACTTGGCGGGACATCGGGATACAGGACGCACAAGCTCCCGGTCAGGATGGAATACCTTGATGACATAGACCTGCCTGAATTCCGTGAATTGCCCTCGTACAAGCGGATGTGCATCTGTATCCTGAAAAACGACCACTGTTGCAAGTACATGGGCTTTTCACCAAATAAACAGGAACAGGAAAGAAGACGGAAGATGATGGATGAATATAGATCTTATTTTAATGAATGAAAAGATGGACAATGAATTTACCAGTCCCGTGTATGGCGTCAAGGCTGTACCGGTGGAAAGGATCAGGGCGAATTCCTATAATCCCAACGTGACGGCCCCTCCTGAGATGCGGCTTTTGGAACTCTCGATTTGGGAGGATGGGTACACGATGCCGTGCGTGTGTTATTACATTGAGAAAGAGGATGTGTACGAGCTTGTGGACGGCTATCACAGGTATAAGGTCATGATGACCTCGCCCAGAATATACAAGCGGGAGAACGGACTGTTACCCGTTACCGTCATCCGTAAGGATCTGGCCGAGCGTATGGCCTCTACCATCCGCCATAACCGTGCCCGTGGAATGCATAAGATCGAGCTTATGACACGGCTTGTCGGGGAACTTACGAGGTCGGGCATGTCGGATTCGTGGATACGCAGGAACCTGGGTATGGACAAGGATGAGTTGCTGCGCCTGAAGCAGATATCGGGACTGGCGGAGCTTTTTGCGGATAAGGAATTCCGTAAGGCCGTAGAATAGGATATTTGGCATAAAACCGAAAATTCGTATGCTCGGAGTATTCGGGAAGTAAGAAAAAATGTAAAAATATTATAAAATGTGCAAGATGGAGATAACAGATCTGATCAAGGGAATGGAAAGTGCAAATGTGTCGGATATTTACATTTTTCTTCACGAGGACGGCCCTGTGGCTTTTGACGCCTCTGCCGCCCATCTTCTGTGTTACTTTCCTGAAATGGAGATGGAAAGTGTGTTTTGTAGTGACAGCAAACGTCACAGAATTATACAGGGATTTGCATTGGAACCGGTGCTGGAACGACTGGCGCAATACCCGTGTCTGGTTGATGACGATTGTATCAGAATAATGTGTGTGCTGTGAATGATAAGGCACGGTATGAAGTAAACGGGTATGGGCGGGAATGGCGGAGCCTGATCTTCTGGAACTGTTCAGAAAGCATGCGCAGGATGGGCAGAAAGAGATGGTCAGCCTGTTTTGCAATGATGTGAGAAGACTCTCCCGGACGAAGAAGATAAAGAGGCTACTCGTGTTGGGAAGGTACGCAGGGAACTCTGAACTTTGCGGGCATGTGCTCCGTGTGCTGGAGATGCTGCCGGAACTCCCCGGCATGGCTTGTCCTGCATACAGGGGCGTTCTGGTATTGCTCTTCCTTTCACGGGACAGGGATGTTTTGTGCAGGTTGCGGGAGAATGTCGTCCTGCCATGCCGCAAGAGGGGACGTACGGAGGAAATGCTTTGGCTTTGTGAGATTTTGTATGCTATAGGCCCATCTGTTTCCCTGCATGATATTTGCAGGGAGGTTTGCTTGTACTTCTATCAGGAACGGAGGAAACAACTCCGGGGATATTCCACTTGTGTCAGTGAACTGGACTTTCAGTTCGCAGAAAGGCGGTTGAGGATATTGTCCGTCGCCGTATTTCGTCTGAAAGTTATTTTTTACAGCCCCGGCGTGTATTCCGTCGGTACACTCTCCCTGCTGTGCCGTATGAGTTATTCGGCCTTCAGAAACAGGTTTCTGTCTGTTTACGGGTTGCCCCCGGGACGTTGGCTAAGGAATCGGCGAATAAAACGCATATGTCTGGATATAAAATATAATCATGGACTTTCACTGGGAGAAATATCGGAGAGGAACGGATTTTCATCAGCAAGCCGTCTGTGTGAATTCTGTAAAAGAAACATGGGATGCACTCCGGGGAGGCTGAAGCAGGCACTGGCTCACCGGTGGCGGAGCAAATAAAAATTCATCAGGCTTGATGTAGAGCTTATTTCAAATAAAAAGCGTAACGGCTATCAGTGCTCGTTTCGCTATCTTGCCGGTGTTTAATTAAAATCCCGAACAGCATGGAACTGTTTACTTTTATCCCTTATTTCCTGTTACTGGAGCGAGAAGAGAGTGACAGGAATACACTGGCAAACGCCAACACCGAGTTCATCCGTGAGGTCTATGAGCTGCAACGTGTGGAAAAGGATGTTACGCTCGTCTTTTTCCAGCTGCAATATCTAAGTTGCAAACTGGTCATTCTGCGTGAGCATTACCGCACAGCACAAAAAGAGCACTTGCCCTGCTATGCCTATATCATTGGTACGCTGGAGTACCTGAAAGGTCTGCTGGACAGATGCAGGTTCATTCATAAGTCCGGTTCCGCCATTGCTCCGGCAGGTCTGCCGACTACAGAGGGTGATCCCCCCGTCTGCTGGACGGCAGAGGTCATCTGCCTGATGGAACTGCTGTATGCCTGCCACGAGCTGAAGATGTTCAACGGCGGTGAGGTGACACTCGGGCGTGTGGTGGAATACGTCTGTCATGTGCTGGGGTGAACGTGAAGAATGCTTCGAGCTACTACGCGCGGATGCGGCGGCGTAAGGCGGGAGACAGAACCTACTTCATCGACCGCCTGCGTGAAGTGCTGCTCAAACGGATGGAAGAAGATGACGAGGGGCACAGGAGACGCAACCGATGAAATGCGGACCCTTTCACACACGGTTCTCCACGTGTGTGAAGGCCTTGCATTTACGGTTATTTGTTCAGTTCAGAAGATGTCTGAGGTTGGGATCTGCGGCGATGCGTTCCAACTCGTCGGCCACGATCCGTTTGACATCCTCCTTGATCCGGTTGTAGTTTTCCTGTACCATTTCCTTCATGTGATCCACTCCGTCATCGTCCACGAAGCCGGTGATAACGGGTATCTTCTGATATGCCTTCTCCTCTTCGGCTATTTTCCCGGCATCGACGACAATCTCGCAGTGGAAGATTTTCTGCTCAATCCTCTCCCCGAAATTGTCGGCTACGGAGCCGACGAACATCCCCTGTGTCAGCCCGCTGATCTTGCTGGGTGGAATGAGGCTGTCCATTTGGGTGGATATGGAGGTGGAAACATCCTGCCGGTTGATGGAGATGGAGTGGCGTTTCTGAAGTATCTTGCCGAACCTCTCGCTGAGGGTCTTGGCCGTTTCCCCCACGACCTGCCCCGAAAAGATGTTGCCAACCGTGTTGATGATCACCTTCGCCTCCTTGTCGGTATAGTCACGGATAAGCTGGCTGAAATCCTGAAAACCGAGCAGCACGGCGACCTTGTTGCTGCGTGCGGTGGCTATCAGGTTATCCAGCCCCTTGATGAAAATAGTGGGCAACTCATCAATGATGATGGAGCTTTTCAGCCTGCCCTTCTTATTGACAATCTTTACAATACGGCTGTTGTACAGGCCGAGCGCAGCACCATAGATCGCCTGCCTGTCGGGATTGTTGCCTATGCAGAGGATTTTCGGCTCGTCGGGATTGTTGATGTCCAAAGAGAACTCGTCGGCAGACATCACCCAATAGAGTGCCGGCGAAATCATACGGGACAGGGGAATCTTCGCACTGGCGATCTGTCCCATGAGCTGGTCGGCGGCTCCCGCCAGCCACGCATCGAGGAAAGGACTGAGGTAGTTCTCCAGTTCGGGATAGGAGGACATGATGGGAAAGATCTGCTCGTAAGGCTTGTTGAGGAACTCGACGGCATGGGGGAAGGTGCAATACCTGCCGTCCTTGTACACCCGCAGAAACCAGATGATGGCGGCAAAGAGAATGGTGGGCGACTCAACGAAGAAATCGCCCTGCTTCGCCGCCCACGACCGGTTGAGATTGAGCATGATGCTGTACGAACTCTCGTAAGCATCGGAGATGTCGGTCATGAACTTCGGGTTGAGGGGATTGCAGCGGTGGCTGCGTGAGGGATCGTCGAAGTTGATGACATAGAACTTCGGCGGCACTTTATACCCCTCCAAATGACCGATCAGGTGGTTGTAAGCAATGGTGGAGAGGTCGGGAAACTTGAAATCGTAGATATAGGCGGCATAGCCTTTCTCTATCTGCTGTTTGATGTAGGAGTTCACCACCGCAAAGGACTTGCCCGAACCGGGCGTTCCCAGCACGATGGAGGCACGGAAAGGGTTCACGACATTGATCCATCCGTCGTTCCACTTCTTGCCATAATAGAACCGTGTCGGCAGATTTACGGAATATTCATTTTCGATAAGCCTTGTTTCCTGCATGAAACTTTCGTTCTCGTTGTTGAACACATCGTCCATGAGATTCTGTTTGAGCAGGCGGGAGATCCATACACCGGCAGCGAGCAGGCAGAGGTAGCCGACGGCAAGAGTGAATATATAAAAGGCGGTGCGTGCCAATAACGGTACGGGCAGGCAGAGCAGCCACCAGTTGAAAAAGAAGAGGACGACACCTGCGCAAAGGGCTGTCCAGATATGCACCCATTTGATTTTTTCCTCCTTTACACCCTTCGTGCCCAGACACGAGAGGGCAAGGAAGGTAACGGAGAAAAGCTTTGTCCAAAGGATGGAGCCGAACAATCCGGTCGTGCGCTGGAAGTTCAGCAGAATCCTGTCCACCACTCCGATATTGACGTTCCATTCCCGGATGGACGGATAGCAGAACCAATAGATATTGACAACTACGAATAATACGCTGAGGGCACGCATAAAGTCCATGACTTTCGCCAGTCCCCTGAGATCATCTTCTTGTGACATAATACTGAATTTAAAAAAGTTATCGTCTTGATAATTATGTAATACGGGTCAGTCCTGACGACCGTAACGCCGGCGGCATTTCTTCTTGTCGGGCTTCAGGAGCCTGGGATACCGGGGACATAGTTCAGCTCCGGCTCCATATCGGAAAGCAACCCTCCGGAATTTTTTCCCCGTTTCCGGAAGCCACAGCGGACGGAACGGGCGGCAGAAGTGGCGACAGGGAATTTGGCGGCTGTTCCTGAAAGTGTCCGTTGAGCATGTTCGCCGAGAATTCCTTGCCCAGACGTGAGCCGTTAAGTACGGTGCGGCTGCGGTGGTCTATAAAGGTAACGCCGTAAATCCTGCCGGTTTCGTTGCGGCGGAGAACCAAGTCTATCTGTTCTTTCGCCAGGCGGTCACGGAAATCCCGTTCGTCCACGGACTGGCGCAAAGCCTCGGCCACTAACGGTCGAAGCCGTTCACGGCACGGATCGGACTTGATCTTTGCAGCGGATTCCTGCATCTTCTTATCCAGCTGCTGTGCACCGGTCATTCTGCCCAGCCGGGAGGACTTTATGGGAGTGGCCGCCGTTTCGCCGTTGCCGTCCAAAGCGGTATAGAGTATGCCGTGGTAGGTGCGTCCACCAGTTTCCCCCTTCACTTCTTCCACACCTATATTATACAGGGAAAGCAGGGCACGGAGTTCGCCCATTGTGCGGAAACGGTAAAGTTGGATCAGGGGTTTGACCGTACAGGCGATCTGCCGTTTGATGTCCCCTTTGGCAACATCTACCGGCTTCAGCTGCCACTCTTCGCCTTTCTTCTGACCTTCCGCCGGATGCAGTCCGTATTTCTGTTCCAGAAGTTCGGTAATCTCCTTGCTGCGGCGGTATTCGAACTTGTCGGAAACCTTCCTTCCCTCACTGTCGACACGCAGGGAAACGATGTGGATATGATGCCGGCCGATGTCCTCGTGCTTGAAGACAAGATAGGGCTGGTTACCGTAACCGAGCCGCTGCATGTATTCCCTGCCGATTTCCGCCAGCTGGCTGTCGGTCAGCACGTCGTCGGGATGCGGATTGAGGGAGATGTGTATGACCGGCTTCTCGGTGCGGTAATGGTTCGGCATCCATTCGAGAAACTGCCGCATGGATTCATCCGGACGGAAGCGCCCGTCTTCGGGATAGCGGAGGAGATGTGCCGAAAGGACTTTTGCCCCGCCTTCATCGACCTTGTTCTGATTGTAGGCCAGTGCGCCGTACAAGTTCTTACCCACGCTGATCCTGGCTACCATGTGAGGCGAGTTTCTGGGAAAGTTCGACAATCCGGCGGTTCAGCTCTACGAGTTCAAGGGTGAGCTTTTCAAGTCTGTAGAGCAGTGCCAATGCTTTCTTTTCAGTGAAATGGATGTGCAATTCCTTGACTGCCTGATTGTAATTCACTCCTATGGCACGGAACTGCCGGAACAGTTCCGTGAGCTTGACTACATACTCCATTGTGGCACGGTCTGTCCGGATCACCCTGAACTCTTCGTTGAAGATCCGTGCTGCGATGAACTTGGATTTGGACAACAGACCGGACTGCTCAAACATGGTGAGAAACCGTGCATGGCCGGCTTCGTCCAGATTGACCGTCTCACGGCGGATGGCCGGGTTCGGCTTGGGTAACCTGCCCCCTTTTCCCCGTGTGCGGGGACGCTTTTTCTCGTTGTTCATATATACGTTTTTTATGTGGTACAATTCCACCGGGTGGAATTGCCTCCGTCAGCTCCCCCTCCCACAATTTGCGACTTCGGAGCAAATTGCAGCCCCCCTGCAAGGGCAAGCGTTTTTTGCTGCAAAACGGAGTGGTGCTGCAAAAAACACAGCTTGCTATGTTCTGGCGAACATAAATCTTTCCTCTTTGGAGAGGAAAGAGCGCTTTCGGGGAAAGCGGGGATTAGTGACCGACGGAAGGCAAACTGCCCATTCCCGGTTGGATGGCGCAAAGTTAGGAAGTGGTATAATCAGTTGTATATCACTAACATTAGCCACATTATGCCAAATGGAAGCCACTTGTGCACACGGGTGGAACAAGAGGAAAAACGGGTGGCCGATGATGGCTGAATCAGCGGTTGAGGATGTGCCTGAATGGGATGCGTAATGACGGACTGAATGACCAACCGGTCAGATAACCAACCAGACGGTCAGCCGTTGCAACGTTGGTGCGGTCGGCTGGCTGACTAGCCAACCAAGCGGATAAAAGGCTGTCTGTCCGGCGGGATGATTAGGCAACCGATTATCTTCCTGTTTGTCCGACAGGCTATGCAGTCCGCCGGATTGTGTCATGTATGGTCAGACCGTCGGTCGGCCAATCAGACGGACAATACTTCGGTCGGTTGGCTGTTCAGTCAGCCATTCCACGTCAGGAGCCGGCCACTTGAACCCCGCCGTTCCCAAACCATGAATTTCCCTTCTTTTTCCTTCTTTATTTGCGGCGTTGATTCAAAAGTATCATTTGTAAACAAACTGCATCATGGAAAAAGAAACACTCTTTATCGCCTTTTCCACGCAAAAAGGCGGAGCGGGAAAAACAACGCTGACCGTGCTGGTGGCAAGTTACCTGCACTATGTGAAAGGGATGAATGTGGCGGTGGTGGATTGCGACTACCCGCAACACAGCATTGCCGAGATGAGAAAACGTGACCTGAAAACGGTCATGGAGGACGAGCATTACAAGCTGATGGCGTACAGACAACTGCAACGGATAAGGAAGAAAGCCTATCCGGTAGCGGAGAGTACGGCTGAGGACGCTGTCACGAAAGCGGACGAACTGCTGGAAAAGATGCCGGAAACAGACATCGTGTTCTTCGACCTGCCGGGCACGGTAAACAGTACAGGCGTGTTGAACACGCTGGCGAACATGGACTATGTCTTTTCCCCCATTGCCGCCGACAGGGTGGTGATGGAAAGCACACTCCGCTTTGCGAGCCGGCTGAATGACACGCTGATCGCTACGGGCAAGACGAATATCAAAGGGCTGTACCTGCTGTGGAACATGGTGGACGGCCGGGAGAAATCAGAACTGTACAAGGTGTATGAACAGGTGATCGGCGAGCTGGGACTGAAAGTGCTGAATACCTTCCTGCCGGACAGCAAACGGTTCCGCCGTGAGCTGACAGGGGAACATAGGGCATTGTTCCGTTCCACGCTGTTCCCCGCAGACGGTACGCTGGTCAAAGGCAGCAACCTGAAAGAGATTACGGAAGAACTGTTGTCCATTATCAGGAAGTAGGCTATGGGAAACGAACGGAAAAAAATAAACCTGACGGACATTGATGAGAATTCCATAGTCGCCTCGTTCAAGGAAGGCCGGCCGGCGGACGGGCAGGCGCAAGCAGCCGGGAACAAGGGACAGTCCGGTGAAGAGAGCGGATATGTCCGTCTGTTCATCCACGAGTCACCGGTCTGTGCACGGCTTGGCAAGACAATCTATCTTCGTAAGGAGTTTCATGAACGGATTCAGAGGATCGTCCAGACAATCGGGAACAACGAGATGTCCATTTTCAGCTATGTGGACAATGTGCTGGAACAGCACTTTGCCGCCTATCAGGACGAGATCACGAAGGAATACAGAAAACGAAGTACCGAACTGTTTTAACCCCCGGAAACCATGTCAGCAATCTTATTCTTACTTATCGGTAGCTATCTGTTATGGATAGCCGCCTACCTCTTCCACGAGCGGAACAGTCGGAGGAAGAGAGCGGAAAAAGCCGGGCAGATCCTTACCCGGATTACGGTGGACGTGAGCGAGATTTTAGGCAAAAGTACATTTTCCCTTAGCCACTCCACGCCACAAACGCCCGAAAAAATTGAAAACGAAAAATCTGTAAGCGAAGCAGGTATTTTTGTACCGGAGAAGGAAAAGTTCCCGAAAATAGTTTCTGCCGAGGAACTGGACAAGCTGTTTGCCGAAGGGAGTCCGCTGCCAGAAGATCTTGAACTGATGGAAGATATGGATGTCCCGTTGGAGTTCCGGGGAGAACCGGCGGATAACAATCTTCGGATAGACGATGACGAGCAGGACAGATGCCTGCCGGGATGCACGCCGCAAGCCACGGGCATCCGCTTCGAGGACATGGGACTGGCGGTGCGTGTGGCGGTCAACGGTGAAGCGGCCAGTGAAGAGGAAAGGCTTCAGGCCGGAAAGACACTGGCGGAACTTCGCAACACCCCGATGTTCGAACAGCTGACCTCCGGCGATGCGGAACGTGAGGAACGGATCGGCTCGCTGATAGAACTGCACCTTGCGGCATACCGCAAGCGTAAACAGCCGGACAGCGAACCGGCGGCAGAAACCATACCGGACACTTTCTCCATAAGCGATATTGTCTAACGAATAAAGTAAAACGTACATGAAAAAAAGAGATTACGGATAGCTGACGGTTCATTCTTACCAGTAGAAATCCAGACAAATTTAATTAACAACCGGATACGGCGGACTCTTCCCTCCGTCGTGTCCCTCATTCAAATCCATTTATTTTATGAACACGAAACAACTTGTATTAGTGGCGGTCATGCTAATCGCCACGGGCTCGCTCCATGCGCAGGGAAACGGCTCGGCCGGTATCGCAGAGGCGACGAAAATGGTAACAAGCTACTTTGATCCGGGAACGAAGCTGTGCTACGCAATCGGAGCCGTGATCGGCTTGGTCGGCGGGATTAAAGTGTACAATAAGTTCAGTTCCGGCGATCCGGACGTAAGCAAGGTGGCATCCTCCTGGTTCGGTGCGTGCATCTTTCTGATTGTCGCCGCCACTATCCTGCGTTCGTTCTTCCTCTAAAGGACAGATTCGCCTATATATAATGTATATGGACTATGAACTGAACAAGGGGATCGGCGAGAGTGCGGAGTTCAAGGGACTCAAGGCGCAATACCTTTTTATTTTCGCCGGCGGGCTGCTGGCTCTGTTCGTGCTGTTTGTCATTCTCTATATGGCCGGTGTCTGCCAATGGCTCTGCATCGCTTTCGGTGTAACCTCCGCATCCGCACTGGTCTGGCTGACATTCCACTTGAACGGCAAGTTCGGAGAACACGGACTGATGAAGCTGCTGGCCAGAAAACAGCACCCCCGCTACCTGATCAACCGGATCAGTCCCCGAAAATTATTCACGATTAAAAAGAAGAATGTATGCGGAACACACTAAAGGCCGCCACATTGGAAAGCAAGTTCCCGCTTCTCGCCGTCGAAGCGGACTGTATCATCTCCAAAGATGCGGACATCACCGCCGTCTTTGAGGTGGAGCTGCCCGAACTCTTCACGGTAACGGCAGCTGAATACGAGGCTATCCATGCGGCATGGGCAAAGGCAATCAAGGTATTGCCCAATTATACGGTGGTACATAAACAGGACTGGTTTATCCGGGAGGATTACCGCAGCCAGACGGACAAGGAAAATCTAAGTTTCCTTTCCCGGAGCTACGAGATGCACTTCAACGAACGTCCTTTCCTGAACCACAAATGCTATCTGTACCTGACCAAGACGACGAAAGAACGCATGAGGATGCAGAGCAGCTTCTCTTCGCTGTGCAGGGGATTCATCATCCCCAAGGAGATGGACAAGGATACCACCGCCCATTTTCTGGATACGGTAGGACAATTCGCCCGTATCGTGAACGATACAGGGCTGGTACACCTAAGACGGCTCGTCGGTGATGAGATTACCGGCACGGAGGATAAGGCTGGACTGGTGGAGAAATATTTCTGTCTGTCAATGGAAAATACCACTGCGCTGGAAGACATCGAACTCGGAGATGACGGCCTGCGTGTCGGCGACAAGCACGTTTCGGTACATACGCTATCGGAACTGGATGCGTTGCCCAACAAGGTGGGTACGGACTGCCGGTATGAAAGGCTGTCAACGGACAAAAGCGACTGCAAGCTGTCATTCGCCAGTCCGGTAGGCCTGCTGCTCTCGATGCAACCACGTACAACCAGTATATCTTTCTGGATGACAGCGGCGAGAACCTGCAACGTTTTGAAAGAGCGCACGCAACATGCAGTCGCTCTCGAAGTACTCACGGAGCAACCAGATCAACAAGGGTGGATCGATCTGTACCTGAATGACGCACACTCGTTCGGGCTTACCTCGGTACGTGCCCACTGCAACGTCATCGCATGGACGGACAACCCGATGGAGGTGAAGAACATGCGCAATGACGTGGGCAGTCAGATCGCCATGATGGAGTGCAAGCCACGCCATAATACGGTGGACGCCGCCACGCTGTACTGGGCGGCAATGCCGGGAAACGGCGCTGACTTCCCGGCAGAGGAGAGCTTCTATACGTTCATCGAACAGGCTCTCTGCTTCTGGGTGGAAGAAACGAACTACCGCAGCTCCGTTTCACCTTTCGGACTGAAGATGTCAGACCGTATCAGCGGAAAACCGCTGCACGTGGACATCTCCGACCTGCCGATGAAACGTGGCGTAACCACGAACCGAAATAAATTCGTATTGGGCGGCTCCGGTAGCGGCAAGTCATTCTTCATGAATCATTTGGCGAGGCAGTATTATGAACAGGGCACACACGTGGTATTGATCGACACGGGGAACAGCTATCAGGGACTTTGCTCGCTGATACACCAGAAGACCGGCGGCAAGGACGGCATCTATTTCACTTATACGGACGAAAACCCGATAGTGTTCAACCCTTTTTTCACGGATGATAAGGTTTTCGACATTGAGAAACGAGAGAGTATCAAGACACTGATCCTCACACTCTGGAAAAAGGACAACGAACCGGCGACACGTTCGGAAGAAGTGGCGCTGTCAATGCGGTGGCCCTGTATATCAGGCGCATCAAGGAGGATGAAAGCATCGTTCCCTCGTTCAACACCTTCTACGAGTTCGTGAAAACGGACTACCGGAAGATACTGGAAGAGAAGGGAGTCCGGGAAAAGGATTTCGACCTTGCGGGTTTCCTGAACGTGCTGGAGCCTTATTACCGTGGCGGAGAATATGATTTCCTGCTTAACTCCGACAAGCAGCTCGACCTGCTCGGCAAACGGTTTATCGTATTCGAAATCGATCAGATCAAAGACCACCCCATTCTTTTTCCGGTAACGACTATCATCATCATGGAGTTGTTTATCAACAAGATGCGCCGTCTGAAAGGGGTGCGCAAGATGATCATCATAGAGGAAGCGTGGAAGGCTATCGCCAAGGAAGGGATGGCGGACTACATCCGCTATCTTTTCAAGACTGTCCGCAAATTTTACGGAGAGGCAGTTGTGGTGACGCAGGAAGTCGATGACATCATTTCCTCGCCTATCGTAAAGGAGTCCATAGTGAACAACAGCGACTGCAAGATTCTGCTTGACCAGAGGAAGTACCTTAACAAGTTCTCGCAGATACAGTCCCTGCTGGGACTGACGGACAAGGAAAAGGCGCAGATTCTGTCGGTGAACATGTCCAATGACCCGAAACGCAAATACAAGGAAGTCTGGTTCGGATTGGGGGGCGTACAGTCAACGGTGTACGCCACGGAGGTATCGCCCGAAGAATATCTGTGCTACACGACCGAAGAGAGCGAGAAGGTGGAAGTGGAACAACCGGCGAAACAGCTGGACGGCAATATCGAACTGGCTATCCGAAGGCTTGCGGAAAAGAAACGGAATCAAAGCAATGAAATACCGTAAATGCCTATGGAGTATGAAACCTTGTTTCCGCTCTACTGGATATGCGGAGTGGAAAAGCAACCGCAAGTCGCCGCCCGTTACCGTATTCCGTGACGGTGGCGCATACAAGATTGCCCTGACCTACCACCTTGATGCGGTGGTGGTAGGCACGATCCACCAAAGCGGCGGCATCATCTGGGCAGACCTGCTGG